>ENA-OWPL01001202-OWPL01001202.1-human-gut-metagenome-genome-assembly--contig:-NODE-1202-length-15708-cov-4.546157_pt1 | contig 15708 bp, 10 predicted proteins | sample MGYA00248263_ERZ651844 | MGnify/ENA primary metagenome ERZ651844 (study PRJEB26924, sample SAMEA4378256) | human gut metagenome | biome: human gut; feature: human-associated habitat; material: faeces...
TCGCATTGATGTGCGGGTGCGGCAGGAGGTGACGGCCATCGACCCTGAGGGGAAAACCGTCACCGTTCACGCGCTGGACAGCGGCAAGGTCTATACGGAGACCTACGACAAGCTGATCCTCGCCCCCGGCGCAAAGCCGACGGTTCCTGCGCTTTCCGGCGTCAACAGTGAGCGTGTTTTCACGCTGCGCACCGTGGAGGATACCCTCCGCATTCGGCGCTTTGTAGAGGATCAGAAGCCGAAAACCGCTGTTTTGGCTGGCGGCGGCTTTATCGGTCTGGAAATGGCGGAAAACCTTGCAGAAATGGGTGTTTCCGTCACCATCGTCCAGCGTCCCAAGCAGCTTTTAGCGCCGCTGGATGCGGATATGGCGAGCTTTGTCCATGCGGAAATGCGCAGACACGGCGTGGCTCTGCGGTTGGGTGAAACCGTCACCGGATTCCGACAGGACGGAGATTCCGTGCTGACGCTGCTGGAGGAAAGTGAGCCGCTGCGCTCCGACATGGTGCTGCTGGCCATCGGCGTCACGCCGGACACCCATCTGGCAAAAGAGGCCGGACTTGAGCTGGGCATCCGGGGCAGCATCGCTGTCAACGAGCGGATGGAAACCTCCGTGCCGGATATCTACGCTGTGGGCGATGCCGTAGAGGTCACCCATTTCGTGACCGGCCAAAAAGCATTGATCTCGCTGGCGGGGCCCGCCAACAAGCAGGGACGCATTGCCGCCGACAACATCTGCGGCGGAAACAGCCACTTTCACGGCTCTCAGGGTTCGTCTGTTCTGAAATTGTTCAGCTTGACAGCGGCCTCCACGGGGATCAATGAAAAAGCGGCGCAGGCAGCAGGGATCGCTTACGACAAAGTCGTGCTTTTCCCGGCATCCCACGCTGCCTATTACCCCGGCGCACAGTCTATGGCAATGAAGGTACTGTATGAAAAAGAAAGCCTGCGGCTGCTCGGTGCACAGATCGTTGGCGGCGAGGGCGTGGACAAGCGTATTGATGTACTGGCAACGGCCATTCGCTCAAAAATGAAAGCTTTGGAACTGACGGAACTTGACCTTTCCTATGCGCCGCCCTATTCCTCTGCCAAGGATCCGGTCAATATGGCCGGTTTTATGATTGAGGATTTGGAGAGCGGGAAAGTGCAGCAGTTCCATTGGAATGATGTTGAGGACTTGCCCTGCGATGGCAGTGCGACGCTGCTGGACGTCCGTACGGAAGGCGAATATCGGCGTGGGCACTTGAATGGATTCCGCAATATTCCACTGGACGATCTGCGGGAGCACTTGGACGAGTTAGAGCGGGACAAGCCTGTCTATGTGAATTGCCAGACTGGGCTTCGCAGTTATCTGGCCTGTCGGCTTTTGACGCAGTATGGTTTCAGCTGTTCCCATCTCTCCGGCGGATACAGTTTTTATCAGGTCGTAATACAAGAGCGGCAGACAGCGCGGAGCGTCTATCCCTGCGGAATGGAGAAGCTATGAGTGAGAATTTATTTGGCTTGACGGTTGCGGCAGATAAAGGCTTAGATGATCTGCAGTGCCAGCGCCTTTTAAGCGAAAATCGCAGGTATCAGGAAGTCATGCTGCAATACCGATGTGCGCTGAAAGCACTGGAAAGCAGGTTGGAAATTCTAAACGAAGAGTTTTCATTGCAGCATGATCGCAATCCGATAGAAAGTATGAAAAGTCGCTTGAAGTCGCCGTCCAGCATTATGAATAAGATGCAGAAGCGCGGACTTTCTCTGGATTTTCCGACCATGCAGGCAAATATCATGGATGTTGCCGGTGTGCGTGTGATCTGCTCTTTCGAGGAGGATGTGTTCTTTTTGGCAAAGTGCTTAAAAGATCAGTCTGACATTGAAATCATCACGGAGAAAGATTATATTTCACACCCTAAGCCAAATGGCTATCGCAGTCTGCACCTGACGATCCGGCTGCCGGTATTCTTTGCGGAAAAAGAGATCCATGTGCCGGTGGAGATACAACTCCGTACAATCGCTATGGACTTCTGGGCAAGCCTTGAGCATACCATCCGCTATAAGAAAAATCTGCCGATAAATGCTGAAATCGAAACTGAACTGAAAGAGTGCGCCGATTCCAGCAGAGAATGGGACAGCAAAATGGAACATCTACTGCACATCTTAACATAATACATTGGATATAAAAGGACAAGCATCCATTTTAGATGCTTGTCCTTTTGTATCATCAGCTAAATCATTTCAAAATGCTTCAGTGCTTCCGTAATGGCTCTTTCCTTATCCGGCGGGCATTGCGGCTGCTTGGCGTTTTCGGATTTCGGCTTATTGTAGTTTTCACGCTCAATGATGCCGTATTCTGCTTCACCTGTGCGATATAGAGGTGGCTGACCTTTAAACCGGTATGCTCCAGAACATACGCTTTGATCTGCTCATAAGTCGCCAGCCCTCTTTTGTCCTGCACCAACTCCTCAACATCCACATCAATGTGGATATAACTGTCGGCTTTTTTGTGGGACAAAAGTACCACCGTCTCCACATGGCTCGACAGGTCGGAAATGATGTCAGATTTTCCGTGTGTCCGGGGGACCTGCTCTACACCTGAAATAGGCGAAATAGGGCTGACATCAAATCCAGAGCCTAAAGGGTCGCCGTTCTCGGAAACAGGTCAATACAATTCTTTCGCTACTATATAATACCAACGAAGAAAAAATGTAAAATATGCCGTTGCCTCAACCCTGTCTGTCCGTTTAGGGGATAAGTCCATGGTGACTTGTTTCCGCGAACGCCTTATGCACTCGACCCGGAATGTCAAATGATATCGTTATGTCAGCTTGTTAGTCCGCTGTCCAGCGAGCTTCAAAATCTTCCTTGTTCATTGCCAGACCTTCATTAAGTCGGGCAAGAACTTTTTTACCATCAGGAAGCATCTTTAAAGACGCTACCATCTGTTTTACTGCTGCTCGAATATCCTTTAAAGAAGCTTTTGATTTAATCCAGTTCTGAGGGACAAAGAGCTTTCCAGTATCAGCAGCTACGGTATCCTGTGCAGTTTCCATTGCCATATTTAGGCAGTTTCCAGCCATTTCAACAATATAATCCAGCAGTCCACTCTCTGTCATTTTTCTCAATGCCACGGATGGACTTGGTACCGAATCATTCATCTTATTGATCTCACAGAGGATGGCCGATATAGCGAATAACTGATGATAAGGGGCATAAGCTTTCATTGCAAGCAACGTCTCGTTTAGCCCCATAGGGTTCTCTTTGCCCCATTTCTCATAGACAACTGCAAACATGACATTTAGAGCCTGCACGTTTTCTGGTGCATAATCTCTGTGAAACAGCTGATCAAAGTACTTGTCGAATATTTTGGTTTCGCTGTAAGAGATTGTAGGCCGCTGAGAATGCCAAGCAATCAGTTGCTTGCCAAGATCAGTTAGATTCACGACATGAGCGGTATTGCATTTAACTGTATCGACACGTTCCCCGCGTTTCGTGACAAAGTAGCCGTCCGGAAAATATTGCTCATATGCTCTTTTCATCGCCAAGACGGCCTTGTCATTACTGCGTAAATCCCTGGCTTTAACAGCACTCTGACTATTTGTCGAAGTGCTTATCCTGTCAGCTCTGTCTTGGTCTTCAATTTCATAAAACCTGAACAGAATATATGCATCCGTTGCTTTCTTGGCTGCCTCGCTTGAACTGAATATTGTGCTTAGTGACTGGCATCCGTTTACTACGTTCAGTTCTTTGACAGAAAGCACACCATCATGAATAGACATTTGAGAGCAGATCGCTGTGATTCCGTTATGCAGGAAGAAGAAATCTTCTGCATCCGTTTTTATCGTTTTTGCGATACCTTTATTGACCTTATTGCTGTTGCCAAGCGACTGGCGGACATTCTTTCGGAAAAGGCTACCGTCTTTGATCCCAGGAATCTTAATGCAGTCTCTGAGAGGCAAAGCAACGATGACTGCTTTCGTACCTCCAATCATCAGCTCCATGTATTTTCCACTTTCAAGCTTGAATTCATGGTTAATGTACGGCCTGTTTTTATGTAGCGCCTCTTCATACTTGAACTTCATTGTCTCATTATCTACCACGACCAGATTGGCAGATAGGGATTCATTTTCAGACAATTCCTTCTGAAAGGCAGCAAGGTCGTTTTGGGCCGATTCGGTCAGCGTTGAAGTGGTAATCAGCTCGAAGCACACTTCGTAATCGTCTTCCAGCGCAGATGCCATCTCGTTAATCTTTACTTGGAGCTTGTGATTGGCACCATCCTGAAGGTGCTCCAGATCCTTGATTTGCACCCACGAAGACAATACTTCACGCAGCGGTTCAGCATCGACCGTATCGCCGCCATAGAATTTACCTTGAATAATGTAGATGGTGCTGGATTGGTTATCAATATAGATGGCATCAATCTGTTTGTCTCCTGCACCATCTGTAATGCAGTCTTTCGTTTCATAGGTATCGAGGTTATGGATATTCCTTAAATACCACGCAACGAAACGTTGTCCATCATTTGGATAATTCGTTAAATAGTGTTCATTTGATATATCAGCTTTGATTTTTTCGTACATACCATCACCTCACTGTGCAATGAAACCATCTGTATCAAAAATATGATCCAGTTCGTCATTGCTCATGGCGTGGGAAACCTTATCCCTGACCGCACTTTTAGACATATCTAAACGCTTGAATCGTTTGTTTCCAGCGGAATCCTTGCCCATCCGGATCAACTGGATTCTACCCACACCAGGATTTTGTCTCGCATATTCGGCAAACCCTTTTGCTTTTCCGAGGTTATCTTTAAATTCCGGATTATGCGGTTCCAGAATATCAATAACGTACCCCAGTACCTTATCGATTCTCACAATAATGAAATCCGGATAGGTAGGCTTTGTTTCCCCGTCAATCTCATACGGGATGCAAAGGGCCCAAGCACCTCTGGATGGATTGCGAATCCAGCAGACAAAATCATCCCGCCTCTGCTCCTCTGCAATAACGCCAGCTTCCCACTCATTGAGCTTCAGCTTTGCCACACCTGTAATTTCGCTTACAAACAGGTGATCTCTATATTCTGTTCCGCCACTTTCATGGGGAATCTGAATCGTCTCCGGCAGGCGGAAATTATGCTTACTAACGACATCACCATCGGAGACGATGCTGTCGTATTGTCTGCGAATTTTCTCGGAATCAATGGTTGCAATGTACCTTCTATAATCGTCATTCATGCTGTGGAAACGGTTCTCCGCGTAATTGTGCAGTTTGTTCATACACTCATCATCAACAACGAACAATATGACATCTACCTTGAACCCATTAGGGTCATTGACATCCATATATTTATTGCCATAGACCATACCAATCCCTTCATTGCCAAGCCTTACATCAGCAATGCGGAATTGCCGGTCGATGTCGGTATCTGTAGTGGTAAACAGATCATGGACAGAATAGCTGTCAACCGTCTCGCCAAAAGCATCGAAAATCTGCGTTGCCAGTTTGAACTGCTTTACCTGCAGGACCAGGCTATCGTACTTATCCTGCGCCTTAAGCTCCTGCACATAATCGTGAATCATTTCAGCGATCTCTGCCTGAACTTCACGGATAGCCGTTCTGTGTAGCCCGGACATGGTGAGCAGATGTGCCATACGATACAATGATTTCAGGTAATCGTTAATTCGCAACGCGCGAACATTATAGGAAAGCAAGCCTGTGTCGTTGATAAACTTCATGACAGCTTCCCGATCAAAAAGGTCGTCAGGTGCTTTCTCCTGTGTCAATGCATCTACGGATGTCACTCCCACCCTTGTATTATCCGCTGAAGCTTCTGTATTTTCAGTAGAGGCGTGGTGCGCTTCTGTATGCTGAGCATCAACATGCTGTGAAGTTTGCTCCTGGGAAGATGTCTGTTGATTCTGATCCGGATTATCTGTTATATTCGATGGACTCTGCTGAGAATGGATTCCTGTGGCCCCAAAACCGCCAACAGAATTCTGGGGAGAACTGCTGGATTCTGCAGCTTCGGAATTCGCGCCTTGATTGAGGAAAGCATCCATGGTCAGCTGTCCCTGAACAGGTGTGGGGCCGCTTTTCTTCTTGGGTTTGACCGTCAATGTCTCAAACTTTCTGCCGGACGTAGTTTCCCCATAGATGTCGGTTGGAATTTCACCGCCCTCACTACTTTGGAGCGCCTCCACAACATCCTTGACGGTATCTTCATTGAAGTACGGCAAAAAGAGATGGACATCGTTCAAAACATCATCCACCTGAATGTGCATCTGCATCGGGGTCCGCACCATGCGCCCAAGAAGCTGCGCAATATAGGTCGCATCGCTGGCATGCTTAAAGGACATCATCGTTTCCGCACGGGGACAGTCCCAACCTGTAGACAGATTTTCTTTAAAGAACACGATTCGAATATTTCTATCATCGGCGATACGCGAAGGCTCTTCATAGCGAACATCGAGGCCGTTCACTTGAATGGCAGAGGTGGTCTGGCCAAAAGTATGTACTACCTGACCGGGCTCGAATTTGAAGCCGGTTCGTTCCTCAATTTTTCTAAGGCAATCATCCAAATCGGTGTCAGTCAGTTTACTTCCGCTACCATTCAGGACCTGGACAATCATGATTGGGTTGACATAGGCATAGTGCTGCTCAAAGCAGTATTGCGTCCAGTGCTCCCACTTCTGTTTCCAGTTATCAGCGGCTGCCTGGAGAATCGCCATATCATTGTTTACAGAGTCTTCCTCCGGATAGGTGATGACAATCCTATCTTTCAAAAGGCCAGATGCCCGCACTTCATCCGCTGTAACGACGGCTTTGTGAATTGTGGAAGACGTACCTTCAACCAGCGCATTAAAACGCTGTGTCGTAGCCGACATACCAATGACAACTGGCATAGGAGGAATCTTGTCTGTATCGCTGCCTTTGATAAATTTCTGCATGATGGTCGTAGCCTTACTGGCATCGCGTCCCTGCATGCCACGATGGGCTTCATCAATGATGAAATAGAGCCGATCACTCTTATCACGCACGGTATTCGCCAGAGTCTGCCAAATAGTATAAGTACGGCCGTCACCATTTTTTGTCAGCCTTGAGGATGCTGAGAGCTTCTGTGTATTCAGGAAATAGATGTGACCATCCTCAAAGGTTTCTTTATCGAAGGAATCCTCACTGACCGTAACACACTGGCTCAGACGAATTTTATCAGCCTTCGAGTCAATCTTCAGCTTAGATTGCTCATTCAGCTGCGGAGAATCCGACAGCCAGACAATAATGGCGTTCGGCTGCTCTGCGTAGTTCTCGTCTCCAAAGAAAATACTTTCAATCAGAGAGGCCATGATGATCGTTTTACCTGCACCGGTGGGCGCAGTAAAGGAAACCACCTGCGGAGCATGTGTCCTGTGGTAGCTGCCCATAGCCTCTGCTGTTTTCATACGGATATCAGCGAGGGCCCTTTTCTGAAATGGAAATAATTCAACCTTCATTCCGGTTACCTCCCTGTATTGATGCGGAAATTATCCAGATAGTCGCGATAGAGCTGGTAGCAGTCTTTGCCTTCATAGGCCCGGATCATCTCACGGTATGCCGCCTCAGAATCTGTAACAATAAATACGGTCTGGATTTCCGGATGCTGAGCGAGCTGTTGTTCAAATTCCGGGTAGAAGATTTCGTCAATCAACACTGCCATTTTGTTTTTCGGAAGGACGAGCATATCGGGCAATTTTTCACTCTCCAGAACCGGGCACTTGCCAATAGCACCGCCCTTCATCCACAGGATGGGAAAAAGTTCTTTGAACTGCCTGCCGAGGGCAATAGACGTTTTGTCAAGGAAGCTCAGCTTGAAGAATACCGTATTGGCCTTAAATCCATCTGCCATCTGAAGTTCACTCAGTTCCGGATACATTTGCCTCTTTCCTTTTCGATATATCGTCGTTTTCATTGGTTTTCCGGTCGCGTTGGATACAGCAGTTACGCTGTCATCAATTTCATAGCAATCACTCTCAAAGCCATAATTACCAGCCAAAGCATTACCATGAACATCACGTCCAGTTATACTACTGACTGTTCTCGGCCAAGTTACGTGGCGTGCAATTCCAAGATTGTTCCAAGCATCATCGCCGGGCTTTATGCCCTGCCTGTCAAGAGTCTTCGCTTCATCTACGGATACTTCATTATTGGTAACCAAGATACACCGGCGATGTCCATTATCAACTGCATTGAGCAAATTCACGGCATGCAGAGTCGTTCCAGAACCAGCGAAGAAATCAACAATTAGGGCATTGGGTTTGTTCGCTACAAAAAAGCGAATCGTATCATGAACAGCATAAACGGACTTTGGAAAAGTAAATCTACTTGACCCAAACATCGATTTGAGGAGATTTGTTCCTCCAGTGCTTGCATCATGCGATCCAATTCTCCACTGCGTACCTGTCACCAAGGAACGTACTTCTGTATCAGATATTATAGAACCATCTTCACGATATCCAGCAATCTGGTATGTCCCCGCTTTTACCTTTGCAATTTCTCCTTTTTTCAAATAGTAGATGGGTACGCTATTCCCTTTTTTCCGCCCAAGCATTACGTATCCCTGTTTGATGAGCTCACGTAAGTTGATATTCGAAATCTGCCAGTTTCCTTCTTCTCCTCCTCTTCTTAAAGGCCAGACAGCAAATGTTCCTTCAGGTGCAGATACATCTTCACGATTATTTCCATAATAAGGCTCGCCTACAGAGTGAATTTTTTTACCATCGTTGTATACAAAGATAGGATAAAATTGGTTGATACTGTCTTTCCGTAGATAATTCGACCCCGACCTAATTAGCATCGACCAACGCAAATGTGTTACACGTGTGTCGTTTTCCTTCACATTTACACGCCATTCATCACCTAACGGAAGACGATTTACTGAAGATGCACCAAATTGAACAACAAAGATGTATTCATCAACCCGTGCAAAACCATTGTCTCGCGCGACACCCCGGGAATTGGTTAATGTTGATATCATTTGTATTCTTCCATCCGGAAACATTTCTTCAAGCAAGCAGCCTAAATGCAGATACTCTTTCTCGTCAATGGTTACAATGAGTACTGAGTCGTCCGGATTCAGTAACTTCTTGGCCAGCTTTAAACGTTTTTCCATCATGGACAACCATTTGCTATGGCGATAAGCGTCAGAGCTGTCCACATAATCGTTATTGTATTTCCAATCCTTGGCTCCCGTGTTATAGGGAGGGTCGATGTAAATGCAGTCCACCTTTTCTGCATACAGATACTCCAGCAGCTGGAGAGCATGGTAGTTATCAGCTTCGATGAGGGTATGCCAAAGGTCGCTGTCCGGTGCGTTCTCCACAAAGTCCAGCGGCTTCAGTGTGGGATAAATCGGCTCCCCAAATTCCGCCACAGCAACGATATCGCTCATTTGGAACGTTTTCTGCTCATGTGTCTCTCTGCGGTCACACAGCACAGTATCCTCATCAATTTTCAGAACGGTATAAATGTCACTGACATAACCGGTTTTCAATGCAACCTTGCCCCCGACACGGACAGGCACATCGTAAAGTGGTGTACATTCCGGCAGATGTTCTTCAAAAACCAAGCCGAACTTCTTCTGTTTTACGAGTTTTTCCGTCTCCTGCATGATCCGCTCACGAAGTACCGGATCGTCAATTTGCTGGATCAAGTCCTGCAAAAGTGCCATGGCTTTTACCTCATCCTTCTGTAATGGTTTTTTCTTTTATGTGATATTGGATGCCATGCTGCTCGCAAAATTCAGTGACCTGGGCAGCCAGTCTGTTATAAAATGACTTATGCTGCTTGTAGGCGTTTACTTCTTTGCAGTAATTGGTCCTGCCAAAGATAATCTTGTCCACGAAGTTCACTGCATCCAAAATGTTTTGTAAATCCTGTTCAATCAGGTTTGGGGTTGGATATGGCTCGATGCTGATCCAAGTTCTGCATCCGGCATCATGCAACGCTCTCAATGCGGCCAGACGGTCAGCATAAGGCGATGCACCCGGCTCCATTTTTTCACGGTATCTTTCGTCCAAGGAAATCAATGTAATTCCATGTTCGTTTTCCGGAGAAAGCTGCGCCAGTTCCATCGGCAAAATACCCTTTGTGAGTGTTGTGCATCGAATTCCAGCGTCATTTAACCTCCGGATGGCAGCAATACTCATGGCACTTACTTCCGGATATCCATTCATAAAAGGGTCCGTTGTGAAACAAAGTTGTACAGACTGAATTTTATCGCGAAGTCTTGGAATCTCTCGGTCCAGCAGTTCCAACGTATTGGAAACCAGACACGGTTCTAGCCATTCTTCATAATCCTTGATCTGGCCAAAGCGTTTTTTCATCAGGAAAGCATAGCAGGGAAATTTGCAGCCATGGGCACAGCCCTGAGCATGATTCATTGTATAGTCACCATACTCAACACCGGTCTGGTAGAGCATGGTTTTGCGTGTAATGGTCTTCAAATCGGTTCCATCCTTATAATTATTTTTTCTTCAAAATATGATCTGCAATTCTCAAGGCAAGTCGCTGTGCAGCTACACTTTCGTTGGAGATTGCAAAGCAGAACAAAAACATCGGTGAGTTCTTACTGTTCTTAAATATTCTTGGATTGTTGGATACCCACGAAAAAATCGTCTTCAGGCGGGAGATAAGGAATTCTTTTATGTGCTCTGGGCTTGCATCCTTTACAAGTCGATCTTCCTCTTCACCGCCATCAATCACACCAAGATCAAACAGAGAAAGCTGCGGATCTTTTTTGTAAAACTCAGTTCTCCAACTGTTATCACCAAGTAACCGATCGATTGTGTTTTCCCACGATCCGTATTTACCGTTTTTAGGCAACATCCTATTGAGCGCTGAAAACGGGAACAGGTACCATACATCAATGGATTTTGTTCCGGCGACGCGTTCAAGAGTGGCCCAATCGACCTGTGTTGCGTAAGGGTCTAAGAACAGAAGCCCCCTGCTAAAGCGCCAGTCAATGTCATTGATAATCTTACTGAGCTTTTCATTTGCATCACCGCGATAGACTGTCGTGAACCTTTTCAAGTGTGGAAACTCTGTATCAATCATATGTTCAAGCTCGGACGCTTTGCTTTCATCGCTCTCAATAAAATAGTAGTGATCAAACCGTCTCTCTGCAGACAACGCCCTCTTTGCAGACCCTGCTAGATATGCTTCACCGTCGCTAGTTTCGATTTCTCCAGTTCCGGCAAAAGCATCAATATATATCTTCTTAAATTTTTGATTTTGTAAGGCGATTAGGTATGCATCGAGGTAACTTGTGAAAAAATTGAGTTTTTTAGCTATCCAATCTCCGCCAAATTTCTGTGATGTCATCGTTTCCGCACCTCCAAACCAGGCTGCTTCGCTCTATCGGAAAGATATCACGGTTTCCTTTTTCCCAGTAAAGGGATCAACAACTTGTTCCTTGGTTGCACCATACATCTCAACAAGTTCCTGCTTTATCTGATTTCTATAGCTCGAAGGGAATATAGGATGTTCATCCAGCAATGCCCACATTTCTTCAATGTGGACCCCCTTCCTGCCAGAGAATGATTTCTGAAGATACTTAGTAATGTCATGGACGGTAAAACAGGATTCATCTGTGGACGTTGTAACAACGGAACCCACATTCGGATCGAGATTTAGTACGAGCTGCCCATCTTCGCCGTGAGTTTTCTTGGTTGAGGATTGATCCCCAAATACCTTCCACGCACTCTTTTTGTATAATTTAAAGCCTTCCCGATTGCTTGTGCAGTGAACGAGACTATATACCTGCGAGTTCTGGGAATTATAGAAAGGAAATGCTGATACATAATAGTTACGCGGCCCCTTCAGCGCCTCGATAATTTCTTCCACACGTTTCTCATATGCTTGTTTGTTGCTGCCATAAGGAACCAGTTCCGCAAAGGCCTCCAGATAGGTGTTCTCGTATTTTTCCTTAGTAGTCTGTCTCTTGGCGCTGGTAATTGCCCTGACAGGATCAGAGACCATGTGATTAATCATTACTTCTCCCCAGTTCCTGAAAAACGGAATAAGGGCGGCCCAGTCTATCGTAGCATTATATGGATCATACAGAAGGAAGTAATGCAGGTGTCCAGCATTATAAAGCTGTGGGCCTATTGTTCTAAGAAGGACACCAGCATCAAGATCTGTCGTAATAATTTGAAAAGTCCTCTCATTAGCTGGAATATGTTTTCTTAGCTCCTCAACTTTTTCCTTGTTGATATCATTCAAATACAGCTGAACCATTTTACAAGGATATTTTCTGGCCACGTTCAACAGTGCATTCGCAACGCGCACAGAAGTCCCATCAATCAAGTTCCCGTCATCATCGAAATAAACACCACAGTTACACATACAATCAATAAAAACGAGCGTATTGCAGTTCTCATATAGCATGAGCTTCTGTGACCAAGATTTAATGTATTCTTCGATCAGTTCAAATTTCTTTATTGTATGTGGATGAGCTGTATCTATTACCGTTTTCTTCTTTCCTCTTGCCATACGACGCCTCATTGTTTGTCAGTATTGTGATCTACAGATATTAATTCCATAATATCTCCAATATCGCATTTCAACGCTCCGCACACTTTCATTAAGACTTCCATACTTACAGTTTCATTCTTTGAAAGCTTTGTAACTGAGGCCCAGCTAATTCCTGCTAATGCCTGTAAGTCTTTTTTCTTCATGTCTTTATCGATCAGGAGTTTCCAAAGCTTTTTGTAGCTGACTTCCAATATGGCACCTCTTTTCCTTAAGACAGATTGATCTGCTTGTTCTACAAAATTATATCACAGCCTTGTTTTTGAATCAAGAGAGATTCTTCACAAACACGAGAATTCACTTTTCATATAATTGAAAATCCTGCATCAACGTGCTATACTATATTGTGATCTATACAAGCAAGTAACGACAGGCCTTCTGGTTGGACATAAGGGAATGTGGTAGGTAGTGGTGAATTATACAAATGAGATAGAGCAGTTCATTTACGAAATCTGCTATATGCCTATGTGGGAGGCCGTGAATGCATATATTACCCAGCATCCCTACGTTCTCGATTTGAAGTATTCAAAGATCAAATATCCGGACTCTGTGCTGTTGGAAGATATGGTTTTGCAGTTTCCTACCAACATTAGAGCCACAGGAGATACACTTTCTTTTGATGCAGTAGTGAGCTGCACACTCAATCTTACGGAAGAAAATTATTGCGGCTTAGGTTCATGCGATATTGACCAGTGGCTTACCGTCTCTTGCAAGGCTGTAATCAAAGAGAAACTCGAGTCTCTAGAGATAGAGGAAATTAGCCAGTACAGCCAAGGCCGTTCAAGGAAAGCCGATGGGCAGCATGTTTCAAAGAACATTGTGCCGATCATTTACAAGAACGATCTTGAGCAGGTAGCTACTGACTTCCTGAACGAGCACTGCCCCGAAGCGCTGAAAACGCCGATGAAAGTTCCTATTGAGGATATCGCAGAATCTATGAGGCTGGAAATAATCCGGGGGCATCGTCTTTCCGATGATTTTAGCGTATTTGGTGAAATCTGCTTCTCAGCTGGTACTGTTCAGGTGTGTGACTTATTCAAGTGCAGCCATTATGATGTCACTGTTCGCCGGGGCTCAATACTGATTGATGCTTGTACTTTCTGGCAGCGCAATATCGGGTGCGTCAATAATACAATTGCCCATGAAGTTATTCACTGGGATAAACACCGCCTATATGCAGCAGTGAAGCAACTACTCAGGAAGGAAAAAGTCATATCCTGTAGATGCCCAACAGACATGGTATATCCTGTTTCAAACGAGGAATGGACAGATGAGCAACGAATGGAATGGCAGGCAAACAGCCTGGCTCCTCGCATTCTGATGCCACTCGAACTCTTCAAGAAAAAGGTGGACGAGTACTATCTGCAGTATCGGTACGCAGAGTCTGACGTTAAGCCCCAAGTACTAGTCTGCGTTGCCGATGATCTCGCTAGATTCTTTGGCGTTTCCCGGAAGTCAGCACTACTTCGCATGGTAGAGGCAGGTTACAAGGAAGCTACTAATTTATGCCAATTTGCTCGGAAGCAAACGCTGCACTCCTACATAGATCGTGAGGAAGCTTTCTATATCTACAGCGCTGATCCGGAATTTCAGGGACTCATTGATTCTGACTTGTTCAAATATATTGATGGCTATTTTGTCATCAATGACAAGCTGTACGTTGCGCCCAATGCTGATGGCAGGCTCGTCCTTACAGACTACGCCTGGGAGCACCTCCAAGAATGCACGCTACAATTTGATTGGCATACTATAAAGCGCTCTGACTCCCAAAAACATCTGCCACAAAAGATTCTCCATCGCGCCAATGCGCAACAGGAAGTATCAAGGTACAGCAGATCAAACAATTCTGAAACAATTGAGGCAGCCAAGAGGCTGGAGCAAAAACGGCTCGAGTTCGAGAAGCAAAATTCTATGCGCAAAATTATTACGCCGAACAAATCATGTTGGCAGATGCTACATGATATCATTCAGGCTCGAGGGCTAAGCAAACCACATTTCTGCAATCTTACTGGTCTGGATGAAGTCTATTATCGCCGGGCAGAGACAAACCCAGATACAAAGCCCAGCAAAAGAGCTATCGTTGCTGTTGCCTGTGGCCTTGACATGGACCTAGATACAACAAACAAACTGCTTCAACTGGCTGGACATGCCTTTGAGGACTCCGATGAGGATAATGCTCTGAAATTCTGTATTACAGGATTTGTCGGACAGCCCATAGATGAAGCTAACGAATTTTTGAGTTCTTACGGATATGCTCCGCTCGGTACTCAACAGCGAAAATAGAACATTTTTGTTTAGCCGTACACTCTGCTTAGGGTGTGCGGCTATTTTTTTGAATTTTTCCGACTTGGCAAGTCGGCTTTTTTATTTCATTTATGCATAGCAACCTTATGATCGAATGCTGATTGGGCATTAAAAGGCCGGATTATACAGGTGTAATGCATAATCATTTGACTCGCCGAGTTTTCCGATTTTCAAAATCTTAGATTAGAATAACGGCATGAGCTGAGAACTCATACGGCACTTGGTACATCCGCTGATCACGGACGGCTCAATGCTAAATGCTGTCACAATTTAATACACAGCTGCCTATTGAGCGGGAAGCTGCAATCCGGAATGGAGGTGACTCCATCAGGACTGCGGTTGGATTACTATTGCCACTTGGCAGCTGACCACGAGATTTCCTCCATTCCATGCAAATCGAATGGAGGAAATTTCAATGAAAAACAAGGACAAGCAGTACTTTATTCCCGTCGACGGTGAGCTCGTCGAGGTTACCGAGGAAGTCTATCGCGCCTATTACCAGCCAATTTGGAACACCCGATATCACGCGCAGAAAAACGGCGAGTGCCGCTGCACCAAGGCCCAGCTCTGGAAATGTGATGGCATCTGCCCTGGCTGTCCGTACTATGCTGCCGGAAAGAAAGTCTCCATCGACACTCCCATCGGCGGTGAGGACGATGCCGGATCGCTTGGTGCTGCTTCCGGGAGGCAAGATTGGCTTTGTGGAGATCAAGGCTCCAGGCAAGGTGCCGCGACCTTTGCAGGTTGCCAGACACCGACTATTAAAACGGCTCGGCTTCCAGGTTTTCGTTCTGGATGCTCCCGCACAGATTGGAGGAATCCTCGATGCAATACAAACCACAAGAGTATCAG
>ENA-OWPL01001205-OWPL01001205.1-human-gut-metagenome-genome-assembly--contig:-NODE-1205-length-15683-cov-6.916560_pt1 | contig 15683 bp, 17 predicted proteins | sample MGYA00248263_ERZ651844 | MGnify/ENA primary metagenome ERZ651844 (study PRJEB26924, sample SAMEA4378256) | human gut metagenome | biome: human gut; feature: human-associated habitat; material: faeces...
CAACAAAGCCATTGACGAAAAGCACATCCTGCTCTGGGAGCAGATCATGCGGGTTATATAAGATAAGGCCGCAAAGGAAAGGACGGCAGACTTGCCGTTTTTTCCTTTGTGACCTTAAAATAATGAACCTTTTACAGAACCAAAGAGGGCGCTGTATAGACTCTGGCAGCCAACTCCTGATTGAGCATATACAAACTCTTGGGGTCAGTGCCGAATAACTCCATCTTGGAAATAAGATCGTTTGCTTTCGTTTCTTCCTCGCCCTGTTCCTTTACAAACCAGTCAAGGAACTGCATGGTGCGAAAGTCTTTCACATCATAGGCGGCACTGTAAATATTATTGATGAGGCCAGTCACATATTCTTCGTGCGTCAGCCCGGCTTTCAGGACATCCATGTGGCAGGAAATCGAAGGATCTGGCTTATCAATAGATTCCAATGTCACAGTCTGATTTTGATTTTGAAGATAGGTATAGAACAGCATAGCATGATCCCGTTCCTCTTGCGCCTGAATCATGTACCAGTTGGCGAAGCCATCAAGTCCCTTGGATTTGAAATAATTAGAAAACTCCAGATAGAGATATGCGGAGTAGAACTCCTTGTTGATCTGCTGATTCAGCAGCTTATGTACCGTTTTGTCCATTATGGATTTCCTCCCGTATTTTATGATTTTGAATTGCTCATAGAATAAAGCAATTACTAAAATCCTTATACCATCATTCTTGACCTGTGTCAATCCTGTAAAATTCCGCTTCCTTTTACCTTTTGTGTGGATAGGATAGAACTCCGGTGATTTCACTAAATCACGCACTTAACCGGTACTGGATACCGAAAAGAGCCGAAGGCAACTTCGGCATCTTTTCATGCCCAAATTGTAGAACATTGTGGTATTATGGGATAGAAAAATATTTGAAAAAATGTGTGAGATTTGAGTTCAAAAGTTGTGTATATAGGTGAAAGGGCAAATTTGAAGGTGAAAGCTGATGGATGACGCAAAGATAGTCCAGTTATACTGGGATAGGAATGAGCAGGCAATCCCCGCAACAGCAGGTAAGTATGGAAGCTACTGCACTTCGATTGCCAAAAACATATTGGGTAATAATGAAGATGCCGAGGAATGTGTGAACGATACATACTTGAACGCGTGGAACTCCATGCCACCGCATAGACCGAGCATTCTATCTACATTCCTTGGGAAAATAGTCCGCAACTTATCGTTTAACCGATACAAGCATAACACTGCCGACAAACGAGGTGGTGGAGAGCTGCCTGTGGTTTTGGAGGAGCTTTCAGATCTGGTATCTGGCAAGGATGATGTTGAACAGGCATTTGACCAAAAGGAGCTCACGAAAGCCATTGATACATTTCTGGATGCTCTTTCTCCAGAGAAAAGAAGTATTTTTATCAGCCGATACTGGTACACCAATAGCATTTCAGAAATTGCTGTCCGGCACGGCATGAATGATGGGGCAGTATCAATGACCCTTAACCGCCTCCGCCTTAAACTGCACAACTACCTTTTAGAAAGGGGATTTGAACTATGACTAACGAAAAACTGTATGAGATCCTCGGCGACATCAATGAGAAGCATGTCTACGAAGCAAGGGCATATCACAAAGCAAAAAAGCCCATCTGGGCTAAATGGGGAGCTATTGCAGCTTGTTTGGTTTTAGTATGCGTTGTGGCAATTCCCCTTTTTCTCCACAACAACGATAGTGTTACTACTCCGGGTATAGCAGACGCGGCACCGATGATTTATGTTAATGACACCTTGTATAAGCAGTCCACTTCGCAAACATCGTTCAACGAATTGAAAGACGATTTTGTTTATTTAGGCGTCATTGAAAGTGATGTTACCAACATCCAAGGCACAAATGACGCAGGTAATTATTTGGACGGGATACCAAAAGAAAACTTTCAGGCAAATCACCCTATTGTTGGCGCAGAAATTTATCAATATGGCGAAAACATCGTCGTTGGGATTGGCGGGAAATACTGGTTGTATGAAAACTATCATAGCACAGACCTCGACGGAAACCCAGACGGGTATGGCCCACTCCCCAATAACCAAACTTCTGGTGAAGAAGTATCAGAACAAGACCCTGCCGCAAACTGAATGAGCTATCTTCATATCGAAAGGGCAGCCGAGAAGGAGTGTGCCGAGCACAAACCCCGGAGGGAAAGAAGCCCGGCCGTGATGTGCCGGAGCATGACTGCCTATGAGCCGAAGCAAGAAGTGGCGGCTGGAATGGGCGTTCTTCCTGGGTGAGAACGGTAGGCGTCAGTATAACCATATCTGCAAAAAATGTGTTCATGGCTGCAAGCAGAGTTTCAGGGCGTGTCTGGTCGCTTGTCCGCATTACAATTCCAAACGGTCTAAAATATGTGAAGATAGGGGTGGAAAAACCGCAGAATAATTCCCTGTATCCGTATTTTCAAAGAGAGCCTTTATGATTTCTCATGTGTCGGTCTGCTTGCTGGCACATAGAGAAAAAGCTCAATTTCAAACACTTTCTGTCACAAAAAACGGGAGTACAGCTTTTCGGTTCATCCGATTGGCTGTACTCCCGCTTTTCTTTTGTAGACTGTTAAACAAACTTGAATTTTTCGTTCTGTTTCTAAACAAAACAGCCTGAAAAATAATCGTCTGAATTACTCTAAACCAAGTGTTATATATTGAGCTAATATTGCATTTATACTTTCTTTCTCTTCGGCTGTTACAGGTAAGTTCTGATTGTTCTCTTTATCATTGAATGTTCCACATTCCGAATGATAATAATATGTCCTTTCATCAATTATAAGTTTGCAATCATTGGCACATTCGGCAGTCCCTTCTGTGTTCCAGGTGCCATTTTCAATAATGTCTGCGATTATTTTTACTTCTTCTTCGGTCAAATCATAAATTTTATCTTCCTCTGTACGAGTAATTATTCCACTTGTTACAGGTGCTTCACTGCCAGTTGCTTTATCACAAGCGACGAATGACAACATGCAAATTAATACCCCAAATAATACCAATACCCTTTTCATAGCAATCCCTCCTTAAATTACGATTTGTTAAATTGTTTATAATATTATCACCACATTCAAAGAAAGGCAACTCTCGGCTTTCATGGGATAGGATGGATAACCGCCGTAGTAGGCGTTATGGGAATGTGTGTAAACTGCCAGGATTGTGAGGCTGTGGGAAAGCTGTTTGCAGACCTGTGGGAAAAGGCTTGTCTTTTTCCATCAGGTTGTGAACGGCTTTTCCATCGGCACGAGCGGCAGTTTTCCATATTTCCATGACGCAAGAAAATCATCCAACAATCAGCCGGTACACCGTCAGCGGCACATACCACACCGCCACGATCAACCGCCATGCCAGAACGAAACCACCGATCACACCGCCGATAATAAAGTTCAATGCAAACATGGCAATCCCTCCACCCAGGGAGCCGCCACCCGGCACGATCCAGAGGCACATCCGATGGAGGCCAAACGGCAGTCCGCAGAGTATCCAGAGCCATACATAGTCAAGTTCTCCGCTCTTCATGCAGGCAGATTTGAAAATACAATACAGAATCAGCGCCACAATCACGGGCAGTACACTTTTGAAGAAAAATGCTTTGATTGCTTCGCTTCTTGTCATTGGTAAAACCTCCCTCCGCAGTTCCATTATACAGGATGCCGGGAGCTGTGCCCAGCGTCTTTCAGAAAAAATTATTCAAGTTCATGTCGCCGCTGTTGTTCCTGTTCCTTTGGAACGGTCAGTAGTGCATCTACATTCTGTTTAACAGTATCGTATTCCTGGGCTTCGGTTCTTGCGGCTTTGTATTCAGCAAGGAGCCGTTCCTTTTCTTCGTTGAGATTGGCAAGCTCCGTTTTCATGCTTTCCGTTGTCGGCAGCGGCACAGCCCCCAGCCGTTTCAATTCTCTGGCGGCCGCTTCAAAAAGGATGATCTCGCTCTCATGCCCCCGCAGAAACTTTTCCTTATCGCCGGATTTACGGTAACGGTCGTAGATTGGTTTCAACTGGCGATAGGTGGTAGCGTGCTTCATCACAAGGGAACGTTCGGCACTTCTGGTTTCTATCCGCTTGATCTCTGCATGAGCGGTATCCCTGCGTGCGGATACTGCTGCCAGTTTGCTTTCCAGTTCTCCATAACTGCTTATCCCATGTTCGGTCAGGAAATTCATGGTCTTGGCGGCCTGTTTCAGATTGTTCAGCTTCGCCCAATGGGTGAAGCCTGCGCTCTGCTGTGCCTTGATATTGTTCTGGATATCAATGAGCAGGCTGATCTTTCCGTTCTGCGGTTTCGGCTGGTGGGAAGGTCTGGAGCGTCCGGCGATCCGGGCGGCAAGGGCTTCTTCGGTGTAGTCCACACCAAGGGTTTTCAGACGGGTGAATCGTTCCTGATCCGGCGCTCTGGCGGAGATATATTTGCCCCGCTTGATCTCATAGCCTTCTCTCTGCAGGCGACGAAGCAGTTCTTCTAAATCGGAACAGGCTGGCAGGAGCCGGTCAATGACCGCTTTCAGCTTTGCCTTATAGCTGGTGCCGTTCTGCGTAGCCTGATGTTCAATATAGCTCTTGCCCTTGTCCTGTCCGGGGATGATGACAGACAGACCGTGTTCTTTGCAAAGCCGGTCCGAAGTGCGGCGGATATCGTGATAGCTTCGCTTGTTGGAATGATAGTGCTTATGATCCGCAAAGCTGACCGCATTGAAAATCAGGTGGTTATGAACATGATCTTTGTCTATATGGGTGGTAAGTACAAATTCATACTTGCCGCCCAGGATTTCTTTTGCAAGCTCCATGCCGATCTCATGGGCCTGTTCCGGCGTAACCTCCCCAGGCTGAAAGGCTTGGATCAGGTGACGGCCCAGGTTCGTTCCCTTGTCGATGGCGTGGCGGCGGGTCCAGGAAAATTCGATATCCGCAGTTTCGGCGGCGCAGCCATAGGAAGAAACAAGCAGCTTTCCGTCCGTCTTTTCCGGGTTACAGATATAGTCAATGGCTGCTTTCAGCGTTGACTTGATAGGATGTGTCTTTGTAAATGCCATATCTCGTCCAGCCTTTCCCGTATCTCGTCCATGTCGGCCTGATACGCAGGACCTCCGGCGTTGATCCGCTTGGCAATCTGATTGATGTTCCGGCCGATGACGGAAAGTTCTTTGGTGAATGCCTTGATATCTGCGGTGTCCGTATAGATGATATACCCGTCAATCGCCATCTTGCGGAGGTAGGCGCCATATCTGCGTGTGGGGAGCTGGCTCATTTTCTCGTCTATGAGCCGCTTTTCGTCCTCCGTAACATAGAATTTCATTTGGATATTCCGCTTTCGGTTTGCCATGCGCCACCTCCGTTCTTCATAAGGGTTTGGGACTATCCCAACAAGCAATTTTGAATTTTCGGGCAAGGGACCTGAAAATCTCAAAATTCGCAAGCGGGTACTCGCTTGCTGTGCTTGCTACCGTATCTTATCCCTACTTATAAAGCGTTGCGGAAGTCCAAAAATGCCCGCAAAACAAGAAAAACAGAGGATGTTCAGACACCCTCCGTTTCTTCATTCGGCTTTTCAATTTTTAAGGCCCCGTCAATGGCACCTTCCACGATAGGCAAATACTGTTCCGGGCAGAGCTTTAACTTCTGTCCAACCCGCTGGCGCAGCTCGCTTTCCTCTCGCATGACCTCTGGATTGAAATATCTCTCCATCGGCAGGCCGCAGATTTTTACAAGCTGTATGATGACCGGCAGGCTGGGGATCGTGCCCTCGTTTTCAATGTTGGCAAGATACCTGGTATCAATATTCACCTTTTCGGCTAAATCTTTTCGTGCAAGGTTCTTCGCCTTCCGTGCTTCTTTTACATCCGCACCGAAGGTTTCAAAGCCAGGGCAATCTTCGATTTTTGCCATATTGCATCACCCACATACATTCTATATTTCATATTCTGCCTGTGGAATATTGCGATATGTGCTTGTTCTAAACTTTATATTTCATATTACCGATTGAGCAATGTATCCTAACTTAATAGCTTTTGTTATCATCTCAACGGTAGAGCTAACTTGCAATTTTTCAAAAATATGTTGCAAATGATTTGATACTGTTCGTTCACTAATAAAAAGCTGTTCAGCGATTTCGCGGCGCCTGACTCCTGATGCAACCAATTCGAGAACTTTTCTCTCCCCGTCTGTCAGCTCTTCTATAAATACTTCTTCCCGTGGGAAGTGTGTTGCCCCATCTTTGATGGTCAATAAAATGTGCAATAACTCATCTGGTTCTACATCCTTACTGATAAACCCTCTTGCACCGATCCTCTTTGCTTCTTTGCGATAAACAGGAAGATTATAGCCAGAGAGAATGACTATTTTTTGATCTGGAAAACGCTCCAACAAATGTTGTGTGAGCATTAAACCGTCCTCGTCTGTCAGTCCTCCTAAGTTAATGTCAATCAGTAAAATATCTGGTAGTTCTGTGGCAATTTGTTTTTCCAAATCTTGAATATCCTTTGTACTGGAAAATTGCTCAATCTCTGGATTATCACACAGGGCAATCGAAAGACTTTTGGCAAAAAGTATATGGTCATCGACCAACAAAATTTTCATACGAATCACCTCCGTTCATAGGCATAGAAATGACAACTGCCGTTCCGCCGCCAGTAGCGGGTTGGATGTTCATAGTGCCATCTAATAAACTGACCTGTTCCCCAATAGAAGCAAGCCCCTGATGTGAACCTGACTTATAAGTGAACGGTTTGAACCCAATACCATTATCCGTCACCTTTAGGGTAATGCGTCCGTCCTCCTGCATCAGCAACACATCGATTGTCGTTGCGGAGGAATGTTTTAACGCATTTGTTACCAGTTCTTTTATCATTCGATAGATGAGCACATTATATGGCTCTACAAGAAATACATCTTTATCGCAGTCCAAACAAATATTTGCAGAATGGTTTTCTTCCATTGAATCAAGCAGATTTTGAATATTCTCCTTTAAGGTCAGACTTTTTACCAGATTTGGGTGATAAGTCTGCATTTGAAAACGGATGGAAGCATTTAATTCTGTCAACGTATCGAGAAGTAACCTCCTTATCTCTGGCTGCTCTGCTTTACATAACATGTTTTTGATGGAAAGCAGGTTTTGCAAAATATTATCGTGCAAATAGTTGGAAAAATCTTTTTTTAAGTTTTCTTCCCGTTTAATCTGTTCCAGTGAATAGGCGTAAAAGTGCTGACGATCCGTGGGGTTATTATAGTCGGTCGGCTGTCTGCAAATCCGCACATACAAAAGGATATTGTAAACCTGTGCCAGCAGAACCACTATGTAAACACTCATCAAAATTGCCACAAGTGGGATTTGAAAAAGATATGCCATTCCAACAAGTCCAACCAATCCGACAAAAACCAGAGCAACAATATATCCCCCTGACAGCGTTAAAAATTGTACCTGCTGTGGATGGTATTGGAACACGATACTATGAATACATACAAATGCCAGCATAACGGGGATGTAGCTCCCCATGCTTGCCATATATTCCGCTTCCCTGTGAAAAACGAAAAGGTATATTACAAATGGAATTACTACAAGAGCCAGTGGAAAAAGCAGACGTTTCCTTTGACTTTTCAGCACAAAGACAATTCGTTTTCTCTGTATGATACCAACGACAGCAAGAGCCAGTGTCGAGATAAAAAATTGCAGTTGGTAGGCTGTGAAAAAAGCCCTGTCTGAAAAGAAGAAGCAAATAATTGCTGTTACGCAGGAAATTTTCAAAAAAGCAAGCAGCGCTTTTTGCCCCCGATAGGCGGAACTCTGAAATAAAAATGTCTGTATGAAATATGCTGACTGATAAAAACAGACAGGTAACAACAGCATGGAAACCGCTTTGGATATTGGCCGGAAATCAAACAGGTACAATAAGAATTGCCAGCCCAGCAACAATAACAATAAGGAAAAGTGGTTCAGAACCTTATTACATTTTACATTCTTATATGAGATATACGCCGCGTCAAAAAACAAGAGCGACAAAGATAGAAAATGAACAAGGTGATTGCTTTCTATATAATGTCCGTTGTACGCTATAAAGCCGAGATAAATGATCACGGCAAATTGATTCAACACACAAATAATCTGTCTTGAGAAATATGTGCTTTTCGTATTTTCCACCCCCATTCCTTTTCTAATATTGTACTGTCCTTTCCCAATGAGTTCAAGGTTACTATTCTAAAATATTTTTGAATAAACCAACGGCTGACACCAATGAAAGTGCCAGCCGCCGCATTATTTCAAGGCAATTATATAGCAGGAGCGTTTCGTTAACTGGTAATAGATAACATAGATAATGGAGAAGATCGCCACCGCCAGAAGAATCGGTGCAACAACGGCGCTGTTCCGTCCGAGCAGATCGTCCATCAGTGCAGACTTATAACAAATCATCGCAAAAATGCTGTGCAGCAATCCTATGACATAGGGAATAACGTAATAAATCTGTATCTGCCGACGCACACATTTTTTAATCATTGTGTGACTATATCCCATTTTCAGCATGATTTCATAGTCCGGTTTGTCATAGGTTACGAACGAAATATTTTGAAAGTAAAGAATACTGCCCGTAGCAATTAAGAAAATAATCGTAGTAAAACAAATTAGCAAAAAAGTGGAACTTGCATCGCGGACAAAGGTACTTTCTCTTTGCCATGCGCTTGCCAGATAAATGTTGTCCGGCATAGACGCTTTCAAAGCTGTGTAGGCAGTTTCATTAGAGCGCATTTTTTCACCATTAATACTGATAACCGAAACTCTATCTATGGTACTGTCACGCATTTTTTGATAAAGGTTATCCGACAAAATTAGCGTTCCAACACTGTTTGAAAAGCCAATAGGATTATCAATGCTTGTCTGTTTTACTGTTACATCGGTTATTCCTGTTCCAAAGTCCAGACGATACGAGGCTCCCATGTCAGAATGTTCATGGTCTGGATAGTATTTGATTAAAATGCAATCCGTATCTGATAATTCTGGAATATCCGTTTTCTTTCCCTGCTGAGAAAGCAGGGTGGCATAGTCTGTCCGGCTGATACATTCAAATTCGGGAATACGCCCCTTATCTTCACTGATACTGTATTCTGTCGGCAGACGATCAGAAGTTGCTTTTACTTTGAAAATAATCGTTTCATAAACTTCGTATTCCTGTTCGTCGCAAGCCTTCTGCAAAGCCTGCAAAGAGATTTCCTTTTCCTGCTCATTTGTCACTCGGTATTCAATGGCAGAGGGGATAATGCGCCGGAAAGATTGGTATGGATACCACATAGAAAGAACCGTCGAGCCAAAGACCGCCAGCGTCCCCGCTGTCAGCAGGATCAGCAGAATCAGTGATTTCGCATTAGAACGGATGCGGTGCATAAACTTTGGCACTACAATAATGGTATTTTCATGGTAAAGTCTGCTTTTTTTCTGCCGGATTTTCTGACAGACATAGGGTAGGAATGAGTACATAAACAGAATCGTTCCTGCCACAACACAAAGAAGTGTCAGCATGGCAATAGGAGAAAATCCAATGGTATTCCACAATGACTGCTTTCCCCGCATAATGTCCAATGCAAGGCCGTACCCTGCGCTGAGAAATCCGACACCCAATATCGCTGTTATTGCATGGGGATGGATCGGTTTTTCCGTTTTCTTTTCCAGTCGCACCAAATCAAGCAGGGTAGATTTTCGGAGCAGACTTGCGTTAGAAAGTGTAAGTGTAATCAGCACGACGATTACAAAGGAAAGGATTGCCTTTACTGCTGCCGGGTAAATTAGAGGGATTGCGCTTTGATCTACGGATATTCCCAAAAGGGTCACAATCCCGGCGATTACGATTTTGTGGAGAATACTGCCAGTCAGAATCCCAAGCATCATACCGCCAAAGCAGATCATTACATTTTCAAAAATCAGTAATTTCAATATAGTTGATTTTCGATACCCAAGTAGCGAATAAATCCCTAATTCTCTCATACGCCGCCGCATAAAAAAACTATTGGAATAGAACATATAAAAAATGACAAATGCCATGATGAATACTGCTACTGTCCGGCACATGGTTTCCACTCTGCCATCCGAAGATATTTTTTCCATGATTATCTGGTTCATGGAAAATGAAGTAAAGCAGAAGTAAATCATCAAGACAAAAGAAACGGAAAAAAGGTACAGGGAATAAAACGAAAAGTTCCGTTTCAGATTTTTTAAGGCGATTGCGGATAATTTCATGTTGTCACCCCCCTTAACGCTTTTCGTCCTGTCTGGCGGCTTCTTGCATGATTTCCTCATAGAATTCACGGCGTTCCCTGTTACACCGTTTCAATTCGGAAATGATATGCCCGTCCTTAAAGTACAAAATGCGATCTGTATAGCTTGCCGCATACGGGTCATGTGTTACCATTAAAATTGTTGTTCCTAAAGCCTGATTGACTTCTGAGAGGGCAAAGAGCAGTTCCGTTGCTGAACTGCTGTCCAATGCCCCGGTGGGTTCATCTGCAAAAATCAACGGCGGGCGTTTTACCATAGCACGAGCCGCCGCTACACGCTGTCGCTGACCGCCAGACAATTCACTGGGATATTTTTTCAGCTGTGAAGCAATTCCAAACAGCTCCGCAAGCTCCATCACTTTTTTATCAATCGTCTTTGCGCTTTCATGGAGCAAAGTCAAGGGAACTGCAATATTTTCCTGCACAGTCAGACTGTCCAACAAAAAATACTCTTGAAAGATAAAGCCGAGATTATTCTTACGAAAATCGGCTGCCTGTGTTTGACTAAGCTCTTGAATTTTTTTCCCTCCCATGCGGATGCTGCCGCTTGTAGGAATATCAATAGTGGATAGCACATTCAAAAGCGTTGTTTTGCCGGAGCCGGAAGCTCCCATAATACCGAGAAATTCACCCTGCATTACTTCAAAAGAAACATGATCTAGTCCTGGTTTCGGCTGGTTTGGATAGATTTTGGTGATGTCTTTTACTTCTAATAGTGTACTCATTATTGATCGCTCCTTTCAATGTACAGAAGCAGTATATCGAACACAGTAAAAAAGTGCATGAGTAAATCACGCAGAAAACATGCGTGATTTACTCATGCTGGATTTGTCGTTCCTTGATATGATATTCATAAAATAGAAAAAGTCATATCTGTCGGACAGCGACAAAAGAAAAAGCCGTCGCACGGCAGAGATAATTACGGAGGATGGGAAAAGAGAAAACATGAAAAAACATCTTAAATTATGCGTAATAAGCTCAATATTTTTTGCCCTACTCGTTTATTTGATCTGGGGTAATACAGCGTTGACGGTAAGTAACATAAAAATTTCAAGTAGCCGTATTCCTATCGCATTTTCCGGGTTCCGAATAGCACAAGTATCAGACCTGCACAACGCAGAATTTGGGAAAGGCAATAGAAAGTTGCTGGAATTGCTATCAGAAAGCAAACCGGACATTATTGCAATAACGGGGGATTTAGTGGACGCAGGGCATACAGATATTGGAGTAGCTCTTGATTTTGCAAAAGAAGCGGTTAAGATTGCGCCTGTCTATTATGTAACAGGGAACCACGAAGCAATCCTGTCACAGTATGATGAACTCAAAATAGAACTTAAAACGATTGGCGTAATTGTGCTTGAAGATGAAGCTGTACAGTTAAAACACGACACAGAAGAAATAACGCTTATTGGACTTTCTGACCCTGATTTTACCATAAAAGGAGATATATTCAGAGAAGCCCCAGCTATGGTCAGAACAAAGCTGAGTAGTCTTGTTGATGATGAAAGCAGCTACACCATTTTGCTGTCGCACCGACCAGAATTGTTTGAAAGCTATGTACATTGCAATATTGATTTGGTTTTAAGCGGACACGCACACGGTGGTCAATTCCGTTTGCCATTTATCGGCGGGTTGATCGCACCCAATCAAGGGCTATTTCCACAGTATGACGCAGGGCTATATACAAGTGTCAGTACAAATATGATTGTTAGCCGTGGATTAGGTAACAGCATTATTCCCATCCGTTTTAACAATCGCCCGGAAGTCGTTGTAATTGAACTTCTCAATATGGACTGTTATGGCATTAGATAGGAGGATAACAGTATGCAAGAAGAAAAGATACGGTATTATTTTGTTGACGGGATAAGGGGCGTTGCTATTATCAATATGGTTATATTTCATTTTTTATACGATGTGTATATTGTGTATGAAAAATCTCCAACATGGTATAGCCTTCCGGCAATCCATATCTGGCAACAGGCGATATGCTGCACATTCATTTTTATTTCTGGTTTTGTATGGGTATGGGGAAAAGAAAAGAATTTACGGCGTGGAATCATATTTAATCTTTTGGGGCTGCTGATTTCAATTATTACATTAGTAGTCATTCCCGCGCAAACAATTTGGTTTGGAATATTAAATTTTATGGGTTGTGCAATCCTTCTTACGCTTCCTTTAGAAAAACTATTAAAGAAAATCCCTGCTATCTATGGAATGGCAATCTGCTTTTTGCTGTTCCTGCTTTGCAAACAAATACAATTTGGTCAAATTGGAATAACCGGTTTGCTACAAATTCAAGTTCCAAATCTATTATACAATATAAAAATACTTACACCGTTAGGCTTTCCGCATGAAGGGTTTCATTCAAGTGACTACTTTCCTATTTTTCCGTGGATATTTTTATATTTATGCGGGTTTTATTTTAATCAGATATTCATGAAACATTATACATGGCAAAAATACGCCCAGCGTAAATTACCCTGCTTATCGGTTTTAGGAAGCAAAACAATCTGGATATATCTGCTTCATCAGCCATTCAGTATGTTAATTTGCTTATTGGTTTTTCATTAAAGGAGGACATTAAAATGCTTTTAAACGTAGTGGAAATTGAAAAATATTACGGAACAAGAAACAATCTAAAAAAAGCACTTGATCGAGTAAGTTTCTCTGTAAACTCAGGAGATTTTGTTAGTATTATGGGAGCGTCCGGCTCCGGCAAAACAACTCTATTAAATTGTATTTCAACAATAGACAGCGTAAGTAGCGGTCATATATATTTGGGTGAACAGGATTTGACAACTATTTCGTCCGCTAAAATGGCAGCGTTTCGGCGTGAAAATCTTGGCTTTATTTTTCAAGATTTTAATTTGTTGGAACCATTGACTATTGAGGAAAACATCTCTCTTCCTCTGTCAATAAAGGGGATTCCGGGGAAAGAAATAGAAAAAATTGTCAAACGACTTATGCAACGGCTGAACATTAGTGATATAGCTGGTAAATTACCCGCCCATGTGTCGGGAGGGCAAAAACAAAGGTGTGCTTGTGCAAGGGCTTTTGTAAACAATCCCAAATTGATATTAGCAGATGAACCGACAGGAGCTTTAGATTCGGCGTCCGCAAAGCAGCTTTTAAGTATGCTTGCGGAATTGAACGAACAGGATAGAAGTACAATCCTTATGGTAACACACGATCCCTTTTCAGCAAGTTTTGGAAATCGTGTCCTTTTCATAAAGGACGGAAACCTAAAAAAGGAAATTGATAAGGGGCAGCACAATAGAAATGACTTTTATCAGACAATTCTTTCTGAAATATCTGCATTTGGAGGTGAATAACCATGCCTAAGAAATTATCATTACAAAATGCAAAAAAACAGGTTGTTGAATATATGATTTATATAATCACTATGGTCATTACGGTTGCATTGCTATTATCATTTAATATGATTATATTTTCGGAGGAAATAGCTGCTATCATAAATGAGAAATCAATACTTCCGCTAATTCTTATTACCGTAAGTGTTCTTGTTGTGCTTGTGATAAGTGCATTGGTAAAACATATTACCGTGTTTATGGTGAGGAAAAGAAGCCGTGAATTTGGTTTATATATGCTATTAGGTGTTGAAAATAATGATATTGCAAAAATGTTCATGTTTGAAAATTATTTTATCTATGTATTTGTCTTAATTATCGGGGTTTTTATAGGCACGCTGTTTTATCAGATATTAAAAGCTGTAATTTGTCAAATGTATGCGACAATATACTATTTTAACTTTGAATTTTCATCAAAAGCAATTATATTAACTTTAGTATATATGGGAGCTATTTTTTCTTTTGTTTCCATTAGCACAAGTCGTAGTATCCGTAAGTTCAATGTACGAGATTTGTTATACTTAGACAATGATAATTCTGATAATAGAGAAAAGAAATATGGCTTGTCCGCAACTCTGATTCCTCTGCTTTTAGGAATAATTGGGATTGCGATTATTACAATGTCTGCTTTTAAGAATATGCCGGACGGATCAACGCTTTTTTCTCTTGTTCTTCTTTCGACGGCAACATACGGCTTATTTGCTGTTTTGCTGAACCATTTCACTTCCCGCTTAAAAAATAACAAGTGGAAATATACAAATATAAGGGTGTTTGTTTATCGGCAGTTTACTACTAAACTGCGCTCCATGTTTTTTTTGATGATAGGAGCTTCAATTCTAATAACAGTTACATTATTGTCGATTAACTGGGGAGTTTATTTTACCACTATGGTAGAAAAACGCGTTGACGCTGTTGCTTTTGATATAGCCCTTTTTTCAAACGAGGAAAATACAGATTTTTCTAAATATCTATCTTATCTAAAAGAAAATAATCTTTTGGATAGCAGTTATGAGTATACCTTATATACAAATAAAGATAATTCCTTTTATCAAGAAACATTAAGGGCAGTGCAGGGGAAATTTGGTTTTTCTATATCGAGCGAAACAACAGATACTTTTATGTGTATAAGTGATTACAATAATTTGCGTGATATGCTGGGATTATCCAGCGTCGTGCTTGATAGGAATACTTATATCATACATTGCACTGTTCCCAATATAGCTCCTTTTGAAAAATATACCGAAGAACACACACAGCTTTTGATTGGTGACACAATTTGTCACTTCGGAGGTATATACAGTGAAGATTTTATGCAACAGGAGTCATATGGAAATGGGAACGGGTTTTTAATCATTGTTCCCGATAAAGTTGGTAAGGCTTTGTACAAACAGCAAAATGTATTTGTAGTAAAGACACTTTCTGCTTTGTCATTAACACAAATTGAGGACTTAAAAGCCATAAACAAAAGTGTGCAGATACTTTCAAAAACAGGAGTTCGTAATCAGTCTGCTTCTATGGCTGTTTATACTGTCCTGCCGTTATTCTATTTTGCATTTGTATCTGCTGCCATTGCCTGTACCCTTTTATCAGTTCAAATTTTAAGCTGGGCAAACAAGGAAAGAAAAGATTATCTTACTCTGGATTATATTGGTGTCGCAAATCATCAGAAAAAAACTTTGTTGAAAAAGCAGTTGTTTCTTTTATATTTCGTGCCTGTTGTTCCGGCGACTTTAGTTAATTTGCTTTTATTTCCGGTAATGACAGGCAGCATAATAAATGACGTTAATGGAGTTTTGCAGATAGCTTCTATCATATCTGGAATACAGCAAACAGTCCTTACCGTATGTTTGCTATTAGTAGTCTACTTTTTCTACTATGTGGCAACATATATGATCTACAAGAGAACAATTATACCTAAAAAATGATAATAGATAATTTCTAAAATAATCTGCCGGACGACGGCAAAGAAAAAAAGCCGTCGCAGAGCAGACATATTTTCACGCGCCTATGAAACGGCGGCTTTGATTTTCAGAGCCGCCGTTTCTTT
>ENA-OWPL01001207-OWPL01001207.1-human-gut-metagenome-genome-assembly--contig:-NODE-1207-length-15663-cov-3.277550_pt1 | contig 15663 bp, 11 predicted proteins | sample MGYA00248263_ERZ651844 | MGnify/ENA primary metagenome ERZ651844 (study PRJEB26924, sample SAMEA4378256) | human gut metagenome | biome: human gut; feature: human-associated habitat; material: faeces...
TTATATGATTGATAAGGCGAAAAAAGATTCCTGATCGAGGAACGAAACAGCCCTCCTATTTGACGGGAGGGCTTTTTTTATTTTCTTGCAACAAAAATACACCTCCGATACACTGTATAGATAGGAGGGCCTTCCATGGATGAACGTTTATTAGTAAAAAGGGCAAAGCGCGGGGATACCGCAGCGTTTGCCGAATTGTATGGGACAATTTATAAGAGGCTGTATCAGTTTGCGCTGTATACGCTTGGAAATACACAGGATGCGGAGGATGTGGTCAGTGCCGCTGTGATGGAAGCATTTGAAAATATCGGGAAATTGCGGAAGGAAGATGCTTTTTCCGCCTGGATGTATCGTATCGTGGCAAATATGTGCAAACAGAAAATGCGGGAATACTATCAACGGGGAGAAGAACTGACGGAAGAAAACGGTGGCTGGGACGGCTATGTATGGGGTGATACCCGTGAGGAATATATAGAAGTCCGACGTGCATTTCTTACGATGGATGAGGAGGACCGCATGATTGTGGGAATGCATGTCTTCGGTGGATATAAGACGCGGGAGATTGCACAGATTCTTGCAATGAATGAGAATACTGTGCGGTCGAGAGAACATCGGGCGTTGCAGCGGATGGAAAAACAGCTGAAGGGATTGAGGTGAGAATATGCAGGAACAGAACCTGGAAGAATGGAAAGAGAAAATAGACAGATCCGCAGAGCAGATTACCGTGCCGGATACTCTGACACCCGGGGCGGTGCAGCAGATGCTGGAGGAGCGGAAAAACCGGACATCCGCAGGCAGGAAAGAACACAGACATTACCGGAGATTTGCCGGAATTGCTGCGGCAGTTGCGGTGCTGGTGATTGCGGTCGGAACCTATGGATGGAATAAGTATGGAACCGATGATGCGCAACCGAAAAAGGCTGCTCTTTCCGTAACAGAAACTGTCGACAGTACGCAGGATACAGAAAAGAAAGAACAAATCGGTGCATTTACTCTGGCAAAAAGTTACCAGGATGTATATGCAGCGGTACAGAAAAAATCCAATTCACAAAAGGAGTTGGCAGAAGGCACAGTGGATGATTTGTTTTTCGTGGAAGATACCGGTTCTGCCGAGGCGAAAAAAGAGTCATCCGGTACCCATTCCGACACCAATTTGCAGGTAAACGGTGTGGACGAGGGGGACATCGTCAAAAATGACGGAAATTATCTGTATGTGCTGAATGATGACCGGGTGACCATTGTGGATATTCGGGACAAAAATATGCGTAAGCTGTCGGAAATACGGCCGGAACTGACGGAAAATGACATCCTTTTGCAGCTATACGTGGATAATGACCGGCTGTATGTTATCAAGCAGGGATGGGAAACACAACAGGAGGAGATTCAGTCCGACAGCACGGAGGCTGACAATGATTCCGGTTTTATCGGATGTTACAAAGATATCGCTTATGAACCGGACGGAAATGTGAGTACAGTTCTTTTGACGTATGACATTTCCGAACGTGCAAATCCGGTATTAAGTGCAACCATGAAAATGGATGGAGCATACCAGAGTTCCCGTAAGGTTGGAAATTTTATTTATCTGTTTACTGACCGTTGGGTGTCCAGAGACGGAAAGAACTGGAAGGCTCAGGTCATTCCGGAGATTGCCGGGAAAAAAGCAGATGCCGGATGTTTTTATGTGCAGAAGAATGGGACAACAGAAGTCATTATGGCATCTGTAAATCTTAAAGAGACATCGAAGGCTGCAGACCATATGGTGCTTCTCGACAGCGGACGACAGGTTTATATGGGAACGGATGCAATCTATTTGTATCAGATGGAATATGAGCGTGGAGAAAAGACAAAGATCGCCAAGTTTTCTTATAAGAATGGAATGTTTTCAGCAATTGCAGAAACAACCGTAAAGGGGGCGATCCGGGATACGTTTGCTATTTCGGAAAGTGTGGGAGAACTTCGTATTCTGACAACAGATTCCCAAAATTCTTTATCCGAAAACCGCCTGTATCTGCTGGATGCGGACCTGAAAAAAGAGGGATTGCTGGAAAATATTGCAAAGGGAGAAGAAATTTATGCGGCACGGTATCTGGGAAATATAGCATATTTCATTACTTATCATAATACCGACCCGTTGTTTGCAGTAGATATTTCCGATCCGGCACATCCGAAGCCGCTGGGAAATGTGAAGATGACAGGATATTCCGATTATCTGCACCCGTTTGGAGATGGACTGTTGCTTGGCATCGGCTATGAAACCAATGCTAAGACAAGCGAGAAGACAGGGGTAAAACTGACAATGTTTGATATCTCCGATCCGATAAACCTCAGGATTTTGGATTCTGTGACGATAAACGAAGATTTCTGCAGTGCCGCAGAGAATTACAAGTGTGCATTTGTAGATACCGGACGTGGACTGGTCGGATTTGCGACAGAGACCTGGACCAAAACCAATTATAACAGGTATATGCTGTTTCAGTGGGATGGAACGTCTTTTGTAAAGAAAATTTCCTTAAAGAAAACACAGCAGAAAATGGATACGTGGACTGGTGCAGAACAGATGAGGGGACTTTCTTCGGGTGACTGTTTTTATGTGCTTCATGTGGAACGGGATGATTTTTCACTTATTTCGTATGATATGAAAAATGATTTCCAGGAGATTGAGACCAAAAAATATTAAAAATACATAAAAAATGAGATAAAAATGAAACTTTTTTGCACATTTTTCTTGAAAAAGCCTCTGATTTTTGTTACTATATGTTATAGTTAAGTAACAAAGTTGTAACAAATTGGAGGATAGGCATTGAAGTTTAAGGTTACATGGGGTAAGAAGCTGATCGCAGGTATTTTGTTGGCGGCTGTTGTAGTAGGGGGTACTGCAGCACCGGCAGAAGCAGCAGGAAAGAAAAGTACCGCGGTTGTGGCACAGGATAATTACCGGAAAACATTGTGCAAAGGATTTCTGGGAAAGAGTTATGGCAGTGTGGTTGATGGAATCCGCTGTGACTGCAGTGGTTACACGCGGGCAGCCCTGAATCGTCTGGAGAGTAAGGGACGGAAAGGGACTGCACTGAAAAATGTCAGTGTTGGAGCACATTGTACCAGAGACTGGGTAAGCGGATCGAGTATTTCGTATACAACAGGGGTTGCAACAAAGGGTGCGATCCAGTGGAATTCCGGCACAAAGAAGTCTATTGGAAGAAAAAGCAGTGGGAAAAGCCTTTCCCAGTTGGAACTTGGAGATGTTGTTGTTTATGGAAAGGGTGGTTCTTCCTCCCATATAGCCATATATTTCGGAGAATTTTCTTCGATGGAAGCGGTAAAGGATTATCTGGAAGATATTGGTGTCTATGCGAAAGGAACGATTAAGAGATCTGCAGGAGATAAGTACAGTTACAGTGGCCGCACGATTGTGCATAAGTATGGAAACAGTAGGTACTGGCGGATTCATTCTACATGCAGCGGAATCATGATTGACAATGATATTGCAGGAACCAGCAGATACACATCTTCCTTTGGTCAGTGGAAATGGACCTTTGATACGGGAATTGAAGTAGAATAAAATAACAGACAAAAAGCCCTGCGTTTTCGGAATTTCCGAAAGCGCAGGGCTTTTTTACATGGCAGATACTTAATCCACCAGTTTATCCAGTTCTTTGATGTATTCGGTTTCGCTTGAGAACTGATGGTTTGCTTTCTTGGCATACAGACCGACAGCTGTCTGGGATTTCTTGATTGCCTGCATGGTTCCGGCTCCGGCGACGCATCCGCCCGGACAAGCCATGCCTTCGAGCAGATAGCCCGGATATTTGCCTAATGTGGCAAGTTTTAAAAGCTGACGGCATTCCTTTAATCCTTCGGCATTTGCCACCTTGATCTCCTGTTCCGGATGATCCCGTTTGATGACATCTACGACAGCCTGAGCAACGCCACCGGCAACGGCAAAGTTTCTTCCGTCGGTGGAAGCGTCACTTACACCATCCGGATCTTCTTCCATGTTTTCCAGATCCACATGTTTTGCATCAAAAATACCAGCCATTTCTTCAAAGGTGAGCACGAAATCTACTTCGCTGCGGACGCTGCGGCGCATTGCTTCGAGTTTTTTAGCCGCACATGGTCCAATAAAGACAACCTTCGCATTTGGGTTATGCTTTTTGATAAGACGTGCAGTTAATGTCATCGGAGTCAGTGCCATGGAAATACAGTTGGCGTGATCCGGGAATAATTTCTTTGCCATGACAGACCATGCCGGACAGCAGGAAGTTGCCATGAATGGAAGTTCATCCGGCACTTCTTTTAAGAAATCTTCTGCTTCCTGCTTTGCACACAGATCCGCACCGATTGCTACCTCAAAAACGTCTGCAAACCCGAGTTCTTTCATGGCAGCACGCAGCTTGCCAGGGGTAACCTTTGGCCCGAACTGACCGACAAATGCAGGAGCGACAGCTGCATAAACCTTTTCACCGGACTGGATGGCACGGATTGTCTGGAAAATCTGGGATTTGTCAGCAATGGCACCGAACGGGCAGTTTACCAGACACTGACCGCAGGAAACACACTTGTCATAATCGATATTGGCTTTGCCGTTTTCATCTGAAGTAATGGCATCCATACCGCACGCTTTGGCACATGGACGTTCCTGAATGATAATGGCGTTATAGGAGCAGACACTTGCACAGCGGCCGCACTTGATACATTTCTCCTGGTCAATGATAGATCTGCCGGTGGTACGGTCTAAGGAAACAGCTCCTTTCGGGCATACTTCCATACAGGGATGTGCCAGACATCCCTGACAGCCGTCTGTTACATGCACACGTTTTGTGGGACAGGCATTGCAGGCAAATTTAATGACATTAATGAGAGGCGGAGTATAGTAAGTTTCTGCCTGGTCAGCAGCTTCAATGCCATCGGATACCGGGGCATGCTCTGCAGCACTGCGGTTTGGCAGACCCATTGCCAGACGCAGGCGTTCACCTACAATTGCACGCTCCAAAAATACATCGTTTCTGAAATTTCCGGTTTCTCCCGGAATAATCTTATATGGAAGTTCTTCCATACGTTCCTTTACAGGCCATTCGGTATGATAAGCCATACGGGCTACTTCTGTAAAAATTTTGTGACGGATTTCCTGAATTCGGGTTTCGACGCCTCTCATGATAATTCCTCCTTGTGTTTGTAATGGATCATTGTAAAATAAAATTTTCTGCATTTCTATAAGATAATACCAAGAAACTCACAGAAAAACCTGTTTTGTCATATTCCGGGGATATTGTAGCAAATAATACACATACTCTCAATAAGTATGCTGTTCTTTTTGTAGAACAAATTGTATTTTTGTGCTTACTACATGATAGTTTATACGATAATGAAACGATAGAAAGGACAGGGCATGGTTCAGACAGAGGCAATCCGGCGATTTCTCTTGCATTTTAGAGGCTGTTAGAATTTTTTCAATTTTCAGCAAGCCTCGTACATGGATGTACGAGGCAGGTGGTCACTGAGCCCGGAAGGCGAATGACCACCGGTTGCGTCCGCCTGATAATAATTGAAATAAAAATTCCTACAGCCTCTTAATTGCAAGGAGCATGAGCCGGGTTGCCATTGGTGTCCCCCTCCCCTGTCCTTTCGAGCCATAGCCGCCTTGTTCAATAACATGACATTATGCACAAAATCCCCATGTTGTTTTTGTGAATGATTTTGACGGAAAGTGATTGACGATGACAGAAAATGTAACTATAATAAGAACCATCAAAATGAACGTTTTTGAAAGATTGTGAACGAAAAAGAAAACAAAGGAGTGAGGCATATGCTTGCAGAAGAACGATTTTCAAGGATACTGTCCATAATAGAAGCGGAGGGAAGTGCCACAATACAGGAACTTATGACTGCACTTGACGCTTCAGAATCAACCGTCCGCCGGGACTTAATTACAATGGATGAGAATGGTCTTCTGACCAAGGTGCATGGCGGTGCAATCGCCAGACGGCCGAGTGTGAGTACACATGATGAGGATGTCAGAAACCGTAAGACGATGAATGCGGAACAAAAGAATGCAATTGCAAAGTATGCAGCATCACTCATCCGCCCGGATGATTTTGTTTATCTGGATGCCGGAACATCCACCGAGGCGATGATCCCTTTTATTAAGGAGACACAGGCGGTGTTTGTGACAAATGCCATCAGCCATGCAAAGCTTCTGGCGGAAAAGGGCTGCCGTGTTTATCTGCTGGGAGGCGAATTCAAATCCCAGACAGAGGCGATCGTCGGGGAGGAAGCCATGGAGATGCTTTCCAAGTATAATTTTACCAAAGGATTCTGGGGAACGAATGGAATCAGCGTCAGCAAAGGATATTCCACCCCGGAGATCAAGGAAGCCATGGTAAAGAAATATTCCATGAAGAATTGCAAACGCTGCTATATTCTGGCAGATGCCAGCAAGTTTGACCAGCTTTCCAGTGTGAAATTTGCTGATTTTGAACAGGCAACCATCTTAACAACGGAGCTGTACAAGCCGGCACTTAAAAAATACAAAAATATTGTGGAGGTGAAAGAATGATCTATACCGTAACATTTAACCCATCCATTGATTACATTGTAAATGTGGACAACTTTATGACCGGTGTGGTCAACCGTACCAGCAAGGAAATTATTTTTCCGGGTGGGAAAGGAATCAATGTTTCAATGGTACTGAAAAATCTCGGGGAAGAAAGCACCGCACTTGGATTTATGGCAGGATTTACCGGAGATGCCATCACACGGCTTCTTCAGGAGAAAGGTGTTACCGCAGATTTTATTCACGTTACCGAAGGATTGTCCCGTATCAACGTAAAACTCCGGGCACAGACCGAGACGGAAATCAACGGACAGGGACCAAAGATTGCATCAGAAGATATCCGGAAGCTTTACGGAAAACTGGATGCATTGCAGGATGGCGATACACTGGTACTTGCCGGAAGCATCCCGGATACAATGCCGGAATCCATGTATATGGATATCATGGAACATCTGCAGAACAAGAAACTCAATATTGTAGTAGATGCGACCAGAGATCTGCTGATGAATGTACTTGCTTATCATCCGTTTTTGATCAAACCAAACAATCATGAGCTGGGAGAGATTTTCCACACGATAATCAATGATAAGGATGATGTTGTAACATATGCAAAACGCATGCAGGAAAAAGGTGCAAGAAATGTTCTTGTTTCCATGGCAGGTGATGGGGCCGTCCTTGTGACGGAAGACGGTCAGGAGTTCCGGGCTGAGGCACCGAAAGGAAAACTTGTGAATTCGGTAGGCGCCGGAGATTCCATGGTGGCTGGTTTTATATATGGATATTTAAATGGTGGCAGCTATGCAGATGCGTTCCGCTATGGTGTATGTACCGGAAGTGCCAGTGCTTTTTCCGAAGAACTGGCAACAAAAGAGGAAGTACTTGCATTGATGGATGCAAATAAAAAATTATTTTAAGGAGGTATACTATGAGAATCAGAGATTTGCTTGCAGCCGAGAGCATTGAACTGAACGGTTCTGCAGCCGGAAAACAGGATGTTTTAAACAAAATGGTTGATCTCATGGCAAAAAGCGGAAAAATCCGCGATGTGGAAACTTACCGCAAGGGGGTTTTTGCAAGAGAAGAAGAAGGAACAACCGGAATTGGAGAGGGAATTGCGATCCCACACTGCAAGTCAGATGCTGTGAAAGCACCGGGACTGGCAGCTATGGTAGTAAAGGATGGTGTAGAGTTTGACGCGTTAGATGGAGCACCTGTCAATTTACTGTTTCTGATTGCAGCTCCAAACACCGAGGATAATGTACATCTGGAGGTGCTCAGCAAACTTTCCGTACTTCTGATGGACGAGAATTTTACCAACGGACTGAAAAATGCAAAGACCGTAGACGAATTCTTAAAAGTCATCGATGATGCGGAAAGCGCAAAAGATGAGGATGAAAAAGAAGACGAAACCGGGGCAAAATACAAGGTACTTGCCGTAACCGGATGCCCGACCGGAATCGCACATACTTATATGGCAGCGGAAAGCTTAGAGAAGCATGCGGCTGAGATGGGGATCACGATTAAGGTAGAGACCAGAGGTTCCGGCGGAGCCAAGCATGTGCTTACCGATGAAGAGATCGCAGGAGCGGCCGCAATCATCGTTGCAGCCGACACCAAAGTTCCGATGGACCGCTTCGATGGGAAGAAAGTCATCGAGTGTAAGGTTGCAGACGGCATCAACAAGGCAGAGCAGCTGTTAAACCGTGCGGTAGCCGGTGATGCACCTGTCTACCATGCGGCAGAGGGCAGCAGAAAAGAAGAAAAAGCAGAAGGTGGTTCTACCGCACACATGATCTATACGCACCTGATGAGCGGGGTATCCCACATGCTTCCGTTCGTTATCGGCGGTGGTATCATGACAGCGATTGCATTTCTGATCGATACCCTGCTTGGCTATGGTGCAACGGGTGGATCGGCATTCGGTTCCTGCACCCCGTTATCCGCATTCTTCAAATATGCCGGTGGTCTGGCGATGGGACTGATGGTTCCGGTACTGGCAGGTTACATTGCATATTCGATTGCTGACCGGCCGGGACTTGCGGTAGGTTTTACAGGCGGTTTGTTAGCTTCGAGTGGTAATGCACTTATCACCGGATATAACTGGGCAGATTCTACGACTGGTTTCCAGAAATTTATCGCAGATTTTGCATTCCAGGGAGCCAACGGTGGTAACACGGTTTCCGGTTTCCTCGGTGGAATCTTAGCCGGATTCCTTGCCGGATTTATTGTACTGTTCCTGAAAAAAGCGTTTTCAAAACTGCCGGCTTCCTTAGACGGAATCAAGCCGACACTGATTTATCCGTTACTTGGTATTTTAATCATCAGTATTCTGATGTGCTTTATCTTTAACCCGCTGATCGGACTGATCAATACCGGACTCAGCAATGGACTGACCGCAATCTCCGATGCAGGATATATTACCGTACTTGGTCTGATCCTGGGAGCGATGATGGCCATTGATATGGGTGGCCCAATCAACAAAGCCGCTTATGTATTTGGTACCGGCGTACTGGCAACTGCAAGCCAGATGCTTGAAAAAGGCGCACAGCCAGGTGATCCGGCGGTTCAGGCATGCTACATTGCCATGGCTGCAATCATGGTTGGTGGTATGGTTCCTCCAATCGGAATCGCACTTGCCTGCCAGTTCTTCCCGAAGAAATTCACAAAGGAAGAACGTGGATCAAAGGTATCCAACTTCGTTATGGGTGCTTCCTTTATTACCGAGGGTGCCATCCCATTTGCAGCAGCAGATCCGCTTCACGTAATTCCATGTACCTTGGTTGGCGCAGGAGTTGCCGGATTTTTATCCGCACTGTTTAAGTGCACACTGATGGCTCCGCACGGTGGAATCTTTGTATTTGCAACGGTAGGCCATCCACTGTTATACATCCTTGCATGGGCTGTCGGCTCTGTTATTACAGCCGTAATGCTTGGCGTAATCAAAAAGGATGCAGCATAATAAATCCATTTGACAGGAGATACACACAAAAAGCTTCCTTCGGAAACGGAGGAAGCAACAACAAAAAGAAAAGGAGAATGATCATGAAAGAATTTACGTATACCATCAAAGACGAGCAGGGAATCCACGCAAGACCTGCAGGAGAACTGGTGAAAGCCGCAGCCGCATATCCATGCAAAGTAACCATCAGTAAAGATGGTAAGGAAGTTGACGCCAAGAGAATCCTTGGAGTTATGGGACTTGGTGTAAAATGCGGACAGGAAATCGTCTTAAAGACAGATGGAGACCAGGAAGAGGAAGCAATTGCAGCACTTGGCAAATTCTTAGAGGAGAAACTGTAAGAAACAGTTCCGGCAACCGTTTACGGAGAATGAATCAGCAAAAGGATGAGGTGACGCTATGACAATTCAGGGTAAAAGCGTATACAGCGGGGTGGCAATCGGCCGCCTTGCCATTTATCAGAAATCAGAAAATCAGGTGAAGCGGGAGAAAATAACCGATACCGCAAAAGAAATCAAACGTTTTGAAGATGCCAGGGAGACAGCGAAACAGCAGTTGGCGGGACTTTATGAAAAAGCGTTAAAGGAAGTCGGTGAAGTCAACGCTGCAATTTTTGAAGTACATCAGATGATGCTGGAAGATCTCGATTACGTGGAATCTATCACAAATATGATCGAAGGTCAGCAGGTAAATGCAGAATATGCCGTGGCATCCACAGGAGATACGTTCTCCGAAATGTTTGCAGCGATGGATGATGACTACATGCGCGAGCGTTCAGCAGATGTCAGGGATGTGTCTAATCGCGTGGTTTCCATTTTACAGGGCAACGGAGGAAATGGTCTGGACGCCGATGAACCGGTGATTTTACTTGCCGATGATCTGGCACCGAGTGAGACGGTACAGCTTGATAAATCAAAGGTACTTTCTTTTGTTACCCGTCATGGTTCCACCAATTCCCATACCGCGATTCTGGCCCGTACTATGAATATTCCGGCATTGATCGGAGTAGATTTTCCGGAAGACGTCAATGGAAAAATGGGTATCGTCGATGGATACGAGGGCAGGATCATCATTGATCCACCGGTCTCCGTTATGGAAGCTTACCAGAAGAAGAAAGCAGAGGATGAAGAGAAAAAGCGTCTGCTGCAGGAACTCAAGGGCAAGGAGAATATCACAAAGGACGGAACAAAGATCAACCTGTATGCAAATATCGGAAGCGTTGGGGATGTGGCATCGGTACTGGCAAATGATGCCGGCGGTATCGGCCTGTTCCGAAGCGAATTCCTTTATCTGGAAAGCAAGGATTATCCGACGGAGGAAGAACAGTTTGCAGCATACCGCAAGGTAGCTGAGGCAATGGCAGGAAAGAAAGTCATCATCCGTACACTCGATATCGGTGCGGACAAGCAGGTGGATTATTTCGGACTCGACAAAGAAGATAATCCGGCAATGGGTTACCGTGCGATCCGTATCTGCCTTGACCGCCGCGAGGTATTCAAGACACAGCTTCGTGCACTGTATCGGGCAAGCTATTACGGAACCATCGCCATCATGTTCCCGATGATCATTTCTGTCACAGAGGTACAGACGATAAAGAAGATCATCGAGGAAGTGAAAAAAGAACTGGATGAGGAAAAGATTCCATACAAGGATGTCGAACTTGGTATTATGATCGAGACTCCGGCAGCTGTCATGATGTCCGAAGAACTGGCACAGGAAGTGGATTTCTTCTCTGTCGGAACGAATGATCTGACACAGTATACACTGGCGATCGACCGGCAGAATCCAAAGCTTGATAACATTTATGATTCCCATCATCCGGCAATCTTAAAGATGCTGAAGATGATTGTAGACAATGGTCACAAGGGTGGCTGCTGGGTTGGTATCTGTGGAGAACTTGGGGCAGATACCACGCTGACCGAGACCTTCCTTCGTATGGGATTTGATGAGCTTTCTGTCAGCCCATCCATGATTCTGAAGGTTCGACAGGAGATCCGTTCGCTGGATCTGAAAGCGTAAAAGAGTGGCTGACTTAACAGCCGATACAAGGGAGTATTTTATATAGTATAGAAAAGCGGCACGTGTTGTGCCGCTTTTTCATTGATCAATTGTCAATCACATGATGGTTTAACCATTTCCGGGAGTGGAAACGGATGGAGAAAATGATCGCGCGCAGCGTCCAGTCGGAAAACATACCGATCCAGACAGCAATCGGGCCGAATCCCCATACCCGGCAGAGATAAATGCACAGGCTTACCCGGCACAGCCACATGGTGCAACAGGAGGTGATCATGGAGAATTTTACGTCACCTGCAGCGCGCATACCATAGGGTGGGATGAAGGAAAGTACCCAGGAAACTGGCTTTACGATCGTGATGAAGCTTATCATGAAAAAGCACAGTTTTGCGCTGGCAGGTTCCATTCCGGCAAGCATGGTAATCGGTTTGGTCAGTGCAAAAACGAGCAGGCAGCTTGCGATGATGACTGCCTCTGACAGCCAGGACAATTTCTTAATATAATAGATGGCCTCATCTTTGCGTCCTGCACCCAGGCACTGACCGACCACGGTCATCAGTCCGATTCCGATGCCTATGGCAGCAATACCGTTTAAGTTTTCCAGAATATTGGTCATTGCCTGCGCGGCAATCGCTACGGTTCCAAGTGTGGAAACCGTAGACTGGATGGCAAGTTTACCGAACTGGAACATACTGTTTTCAATACCGGACGGAATTCCGATAAACAGGATTTTTTTAATCAGATACCAGTCGGGGCGGATGGAAAAATAATTGCGGATACAGATCGGGGCATTGTCATTGCGCAGCTGCCAGATAACGACGATGGCACAGAAAATACGTGATACCAGAGTGGATATCGCCGCACCTTCGACGCCCATGCCAAGTACAAAGATCAAAATCGCATTTCCGCCAATGTTCATAAAATTGGAAATAACCGAGATGATCATCGGATTGCGGCTGTTATTCTGGGAGCGCATAATAGAAGCTCCGGCATCGTAGAGTCCGATAAACGGGAAGGAGAGCAGGGTAAAGAAGAAATAGATCTGGGAGTTGGTCATGACATCGCGCTCTACTTTTCCAAAAATCACATGCAGCAGTGGATCACGGAAGATCAGACAGAACGCAGAAAGAGCCACGGACAGGATGACCATGACAAATAAAACCTGCCTTGCAGAGCGGTTGGCATCTTTTTTGTTTTGGCTGCCGAGATATTGGGAGCACAGGATTGCACCTCCGGCGGAAAGCGCAGACAGTGCCTGAATGACAAGAATATTGATGGAATCCACCAGAGAAACGGCGGAGATGGCTGCAGATCCGACGTTGCTGACCATCATTGTGTCGGCGGTTCCCATTAAAGAAGAAAGCAGCTGTTCCACAATGATGGGAATCAGTAGCTTTCTTAATTCAAAATTGTTATATAAATGTTGTGTGTTATCGCGCATAAATAAAATCCTCTTTTCTACCCTCAGATGTTATTTTAGCACGATATTTTTCAATGGAAAAGGGGTTATTCGATTACCAAAAGCAGAGCCATCTTAAACTGCTCGTCTGCGGTCACACTGTGCAGACCATCTTTCTCAAAACGGAAATTTTCTCCGGCTGAGATTACATGATCCCTGCCCTCATAATTGATGGTTGCTTTTCCGTCCAGTGCGAAAATAATCGCATTGCCTGGTGCGCGATGTGGAGTCAGCCCGGTTCCTTTGTCGAATGCCATGAGCACAAACTTCATTGTGTCGGTGCTTGCTACATCAAGATTACTGATGCTTCCTTCTTCATAGGAAATCAGATCCTTTAATTTCATTACTTCTCCTGCTTTTACCAAATTGTTCATAATAGCCTCCTGTTTGATAATGATTTCTGTGTAAATAGCTCCGGTGTCGCTTTGCACACCGCAGAGTGTGCCACCTGGAATGACCAGCAGATCGCCTTTGACCAGGTCTTTGTTTGTCGCATCGGTACCGATTAGAAACGTACCTTTGCCATCTCTGTCGTTCTGTTATTACAGAATTAGTTTTTTGAAATTTAAAAAAAATATACAATATAAAATGAAAAATGTCTGTTGTTATAATCACAATTTTGCGACTTGACAAGTATGGCTTTTTAATCATATTCTAAAATTATAGCAGAACATTGCAAAACGAGAAAGGAACAATCATGGAACAACATAAAACCGGCACACTCTATCTGTGTGCCACCCCGATCGGCAATCTTGAGGATATTACATACCGTGTACTGCGGACACTCAAGGAAGTGGATCTGATCGCAGCAGAGGATACGAGAAACTCCATCCGGCTGCTCAACCATTTCGAGATTAAGACACCGATGACCAGCTATCACGAATACAACAAAATCGATAAGGCCTACCAGCTTGTCACAAAAATGCGTGAGGGTAAAAACATTGCATTAATTACAGATGCAGGGACACCGGGCATTTCCGATCCGGGGGAGGATATTGTGCGCATCTGCTATGAAGAAGGCATTCCGGTCACTTCGCTGCCGGGCGCAGCCGCCTGCATTACAGCACTGACCATGTCAGGACTTCCGACACGCCGGTTTGCATTCGAGGCTTTTCTCCCGAAAGATAAGAAAGAGCATCAGGCGGTACTTGAGGAGTTAAAAACAGAGACACGTACGATTATTATCTACGAAGCACCACACCACCTTGTGCGCACTTTGCAGGAACTTTCGGATACCCTCGGCGGGGAACGCAGACTTACCATCTGCCGGGAACTGACCAAGCGTCACGAGGAAAAACTGCAGATGACACTGGCAGACAGTCTATCCTATTATGAAGTCAATGAGCCACGTGGGGAGTATGTGCTTATCATTGCCGGCCGTTCCCGCGAAGAGATGAAAAAGGAGGAACAGGCCGGATGGGAAGCACTTTCCCTGGAGGAACACATGGCGCATTACGAGTTCCAGGGGATTGACCGCAAGGAAGCCATGAAACGTGTTGCAAAAGACCGTGGGGTCAGCAAGCGCGATATCTATCAGGCACTGTTAAAATAAAAAAGATCAATGGACTTTATTTTAACTGATCCCGCACGGTTTCTTCGAGAACGGAAAAAGGCGAAGGACCGGTGCGAAGGATTGCTTCGTGAAATGCAGACACCGAAAAGCTTTTGTTTTCGAGCGCAAGCTGTTCACGCATCTGGCGAAATTTCAGATAGCCAACATAATATTTTAGGTAGTTTCCCGGTTCTTCGAGGATCAGATCCGTGATTTTGTTTACCGTGGCAGTATCATCTACGCCGTATTCGCTCCAGAATGCGGCGGTTTTTTCTTTTTCCCATCCAAAATAATGAATTCCGATATCCGCAGTGGCATAGAGGCTGAGTGTTGCAGCCTGGTTGTGCTGTAACAGGGAGGCAAGATCCGGGTCAAGTCCGGCATAATAGAAAGACTGCATTTCCGTGTAGGTTGCCCAGCCTTCGGTGTAACCCGGATAGTTGAGGAGGGAGCGGACTTCCGGAGCACCATAGGAGGAGGTGCAGATGGTCTGGTACAGATGACCGGGATATCCTTCATGCGCAAGCGTTGTAAAGTAATAGATATCCGTATCATTTTTAGCATCGTTTATGTAGATCCGGTTATGTGAAATATCATCAATCGGAGCCGTAATATAAAAGGCGGGAGCCAAGTACTCACTGAGTGCCGGATCAACGTGGCAGATTTCCACTTCTGTCTGTGGTGGTGCCGGGAAGTCAGTAAGGATTTCTTTTTGCAGCCGGGAAAGCATGGCATTTTCCTCTTTCAAGGCAGCATCGGGTTTCGGAGACTGGGAAGCAAGTTTCGGATTTTTTTCCAAGAGATTCTGACAGAACGTGAGATCTTCCCGCCGGGCTTTGGTAATCTGGGAAAACAGATCTTCCACGCTGTCATCACAGCCCGTATCTGCAGACACGACCGCCTCGTAATAGGCTTTTCCTTCCGGGAAGTTACAAAGCCCCCAGTTGTTATGTCCCCGTCCCAGCAGCATGGTAAGTCCCTTGATCATCTGGCGGTAAGCCGGAATGACATGATCACTCAGAACTTTGGAATGTTGCTTCAAATAAGCATTCTTTTGGGTATCCGTAAGCCCATCCATGGTATTTAACCGATTGGAAAACGTATCGATCAGAAAATTGTCATCGGGA
>ENA-OWPL01001208-OWPL01001208.1-human-gut-metagenome-genome-assembly--contig:-NODE-1208-length-15663-cov-2.723283_pt1 | contig 15663 bp, 15 predicted proteins | sample MGYA00248263_ERZ651844 | MGnify/ENA primary metagenome ERZ651844 (study PRJEB26924, sample SAMEA4378256) | human gut metagenome | biome: human gut; feature: human-associated habitat; material: faeces...
TTGGTGTGCTGCTAAAGACAATTTTCAAAGTGGTGAAAAAGAAATGTCATTGTGATTGCCCCGGCCGGGATGTGGAGCTGCCCGCATATCGCGGCAAAAAGATTGAAGTATTTTCCGATCACGAGATAGCCCTGCTGGCGCAGAAGATCCTGGAGGCCCCGGACATCACAGGGCTGTGTATCCTTCTGGTGCTGAACACGGGGCTGCGACTTGGTGAGATCTGCGCTCTGCGCAAAAGCGACATTGACTACCGCTCCGGCTTTCTGCGAATTGAGCGCTCGGTTGCCCGTGTGCGGGATGGCTCAGGCACACGGCTGGTGGTGCAAGCCCCGAAAAGCAACAGTTCTGTGCGCCTTGTAGCGGTTCCCAACGATATGCTTGAGCTGATGAAAACAGCCACCAGGAGCATCCGCGAGGACAACTATTTGCTGGCCAACACGGATATGCCAATGGAGCCGCGCACGCTACAGTACCGATACCGCAAGCTGCTGGAGCGCTGTGGCATCCGTTACCGAAATTTTCATGCCCTGCGACACACCTACGCGACACGGTGCATGGAAAGCGGCGTGGACATCAAGAGCCTCAGCGAGCTGCTGGGCCACGCTGATATACGGACGACATTACAGACCTATGTGCATTCCTCTCTGGCACATAAAAAGCAGGCGGTGCAGAGTATATGCTTTCTCCCGATTGAAAGTACGTGGGGCAGTTTAATTCCGTCAAAAACTCCGTCAGAGATGCCGCAAAGCGATGCGCTGCAAAGACGCGCAGACGCAGGGGTCGTGAATTGTATATGATTTACGAAAAACGAACTATTCCTCATGTAGCCGTAGGCACAGATGCCTACGGCTTTTTGTTTTGCAGGCAAGGCGCGATCCGGCTTGCTGCGTCGTGAACAGGGGCTAATCATCCTGTTATCAAGACCGTCTGGGATAGAACCGCTCGCCGACCCACTCTGCGGTCAGCTCTTTCGGATGCAAGACCAGCGTGGGCGTATGGCTTTCCACAGCAAAAGCAAAGGCTCTGTTTTCCCCACTGTCCGTTGCTGACATATCCGCATCATGGACATATAGTACCACATCGGCAAGGCCGATGATCTTCCTATAGGCTTGCAGCTGTGCATCCGGCGTACCCACGGGACACATGACCGAAATATGGGTGCATTTTTCCAGCATAGTAAAGTAGCGTTCCCGCAGATACGATGCCCACTTTGTGGCTTGTTCCTCATGTGGTGTGTAGCAGAAAAGCATCATGTCTGGGTCGGCGGTTTCCCGCAGACCGTTGACGATCTCGGCTGCGTACAGACCTACGCCGCAGTCGCAGGCGGTCAGAAACTGTGACACACCGCGCTGATGCAGCGCCATGATCTGCTGCGCCAACTCCATTTTTAGTTTTTGGCAGCGGTCATCTTCCTCGTCAAACCCCCATGGAAAGCGCATGGGGTGCTGTCCCATGACTGCACAACGGTATATACGGCAGCCTTATTCCAAAGCAGTCACACATTCATAAGATTATTGTCGCAATAAATAATACGACAATAATTATTAAAATGCAACGATTTTTCAAAGTATAATAAACGAAAAATCCAAGGTGGTGAAGTTGTGACAGACATTCTTGAAATCATTAAGCAGAATCGTGAGGCACGGGGATGGTCGGAATATCAGCTTGCTGAACGCTCTGGCCTGCCACAGTCTACCATCTCCTCGTGGTATAAAAAATCTATGACGCCATCGTTTGCATCGCTTGAGAAGATCTGCGATGCTTTCGGTGTTACATTGTCGCAATTCTTTGCGCAGGACGACATTCGTGTGGCTCTGACTCCCGCGCAGCGTGAGATGTTGGATAAATGGAATTGCCTGACATCAGTGCAGCAAGCAGCTTTGGCAGTCCTCATGGATACGATGATATGAATGGATAAGCCGGTTCTCGCGGCGAAGAAGCGTTTTCCGCCTGTAAGCCCCGGCAGCTTTCCGCTACGATGGCCTTGTACTTGAGGTCATTAGGCATTGAGGACGGAGCAGAGCAGACGCGGGATGGGCGATTATGCCCAGCAGAGCATATCAGCATGGCCATGACCCCCGACAAAATCTTGAAGGGGCGAAACGCAAATAAACCAATGAAAAAAGATGAAGGGTGTATCAGATGGTACATCCTTCATCTTTTTCGCTATTCTTTTTTTGCTAATGTTTGCGTATGCAGGAACGCATCCATCAGCATTTTTCCATCCTCGCGGTCACTCCACCAGTACGGCCGCAGAAACAACAGAGCATTCTCCAGCCAAACATAATCGTCCCTGGTCAGTGTATGACTTTGAAGCCCTGCGCTGATCCTGATATACGATTCTCTTACTTTGGCACTGGCATGGTCACGCACAAGATAGCCGTTGAGAAAGCCGGTGATGACAGATATTTCCTCATCCGTATAAAACATGGCGTCCCTCCTGAATTCAATCACACAGGACAGATTATAGCATATTTTCTTTGCATCCACAAGCAGTCCCGCCTTTTCTGGCCTTACTGTAGCAGGCGGCGCACGGAAAGGCAAAACAGGATACCGAGCTTTCGCCCTCACATATGTGCAACTATGAGCTGTATAAAACAGCAGGCCGCGGCAACGCCGCGACCTGCTGTACCATTATGAAAAAACAACTTGTCGTCTGATTCGTCCAGCTTGACCACGCTCAAGGCGATAAAAACATTCAGTGACGGCGCGGAACGCCGCAGGTATTCGTGTCCTCCGTCCACAGCGCAGGCACCGCACGGGCAAATTTTGAAGTCGTGCAGGGAGACGGACTCGATAACCTCTCCACACTTTTTGCATTTGATGGCGTTTTTGATCACCATGGATTCCTCCCGCAAAAGTGTGCAACCATTGCACACTTTTCCCTCGCCTCAGTCACGCGCTCTGCTGCACAAAGATGCCCTCCTCATCCCATGTGACTAACCGGAAATTGTAGGGACGGCCATCAGGCGCGGACAGCCCATTGAGGATGTCCAGAAGCTCCCGTACCTCAGGCGGGTGATACCGCGCGATGAGAATTGCCTCATCCACAGGCTTGTTGTCCAGCGCACAGCCGTCCACATACATGCGGAGCTGGTATAAATCCAACGCCTTCGTCTTGCCCGCCTTGGCTTCATAGATGGTCACGCCATTGACGCAGCCCACAAACAGGTCTACTTTCGCCTTCAGTCCAATTTTCTGAAACACCGGCTCCTCGCGGCTCACCCGCAGGGCATCGGGGTTGTTCTCGCACTTAGCTGCCAGCTCCTTGACGTAGCGGGCTTCGATGGTGTCCGCGTCCTTGGGCGGCGCGGGCACATAGGTTGCGATCCAGCGGAACAGCTTGTTCAGGCGCGGGTCCGCTTCACAGAAGGACGTCTTTGTATTCTTGGTGGCAGGCAGTGCGGCGGAGTTGTTCGTAATCAGGTCTACCTGCACCAGAAAGCGGTTCTGGCTGGGGTGAATAGCCTCGCCCCAAACACGGTCGAACAGTCCGTGCTCAATGGCGCGCCCGTTGATGCGCAGCTCTACACCGCTGGAGGCCATGTTGCCCTTATAGTAAATGGCATTGCTCTTGGTAGGGAGGATATTCCCATACCGGCAGTGGATGGTCAGCTGTCCGCCGCCCAAATCATAGGGGACATTCTCCAGCCGTCTCATGGTTCCCTCCTCCCATGTGGGCTGCAGAGGCTTCAGAATGTGGCACTTCTCTGTGCCGCCGTTGATCTCCAGCACCTTCATTGTGATGCTCGTATCTGCCAACACGCCGGCGTAGATATACCGAAGTTCCTCGATGGCATACATCACGAGATGGTGGAAATCAGACTGCGCCGCCTTGCGGTCGGGCTTCACCGTCTGGAACTTTGCCATGGGGCAGCGGACGGTAACAGCGGTGCCGGTCGGGTAGGGCAGACCGCCGGCACCAGGGTAAAAGAACACCTTCATGGGCTGGTCCTCCTCAGACGTACCCATGGAATAGGGTGCCGTGACCTCGCGGTACTGGTTGGCAGCCGCGTCCTTTTTCGTCCGCGTCCGGATGCTCCACTGCTGGCTGGGGCTGCTGTCGCAGGACGCCAGCGCGTGCTTTAGTCCGAAGCCATGCTCGTTCAGCGGCGTCTGCGCCCCGTCCCGGCAGGCGATGGTCAGCGCACTGTCCAAATTGGTGATGCCCGTGCCGCCGTCCACCACGCCGATCTCCACCGCATCGCCCAGATTCTCGAAGGACACCACAATCGTCATGGAGAGGTCGGGGTCGTCGCTGTTGGCACGGAGATTGGAAATCGCATCGTCTGCCAGCTCGCAGATAGCCTGCGCCGCGCTGTTGAAATTGTCACCGATACCCGCGAAAAGTCCATACCCGGTGGGATTGTTATGGATAATCTCTTCCGCAATGGGGTTGTTGTTCCTGTTTTCCATGGTTAAAGCTCCTTTCCGTTACTTTGCGCTGCGTGTAACAGCGTCCCGGCGAATAGCGTCTGCGACGATGCGCAGCAATGACTGCTGGCGGATGACCTCCCAACAAAAGCACTCAATCAGGGTGTCAGGCGTCACGCGCAGGTCAATGCAAACCTGCAGCAGCTCCATCCAATCGTCCTCGGTCATCTCCACTTCGATGGTGTTCTTTCTGTTTTCGTCCATGTCCGTACTCCTTTGTTTTTGATAAACAAAACACCGTGCAGGAAATACCTACACGGTGCGTCGGAAAACGACAAGGAAACGGAGTATCCGTCCGCAGGGAGAACTTGCAAATCCCTTGAAAATAGGGTATACTTCTCCCTGCGGTGCGGAATTTTTCCGTTGTGTAGGTGGTACAGTCACCTGCTCAGGTTGTGAGGAGCGCCAACTCCTCGCAACTGCCGCTGTTTTATTTTGTACACTCATTGTAACATATTTGGGCAGATATATCAACTAGCAGAATCGCCAAACATATCTGTGTAAATATGTGCAATTTGTATATTTACGCAGATATTTATTTGTGCTACCATGATATGTAGTAGCAAGGAGGTTGTAATATGTCCCCAGCAAGCAAGGCCCAGCAAAAGGCCGTAAATAAATATATGAAAAATAACTACGACCGCATCAATCTTGTAATGCCTAAAGGCAAAAAAGAGGTCATTCAGGCGCACGCGGCTCAGCGCGGCGAGTCCGTCAATGCCTACATCAACCGAGCCATCGACAAGGCCATGAGCGAGGACGATTCCTCCACCTGAACAGACAAGGCAGGTGATTTGCGCCATCGGCGCAGATCACCTGCCTTTTTTAAGAGCCTCTTTCCTGCAGCACCTTACACATGGTATAATAGCGGTACTGGAGGTGCGATGCGGATGAAGACAACAATAACCTTTGAACTGGAAACCAACATTAGGGAGCAGCTGGCGGCCATCTGCTCCCGATATAATCTGTCGCTTGAAGAGGCATTTACTTCTTTTGCAGAGGTCGTCGTCCAAGCGGGAAGGCTTCCATACGACATGGAAGTGCCTAACGCGGTGACTCAGGCAGCGATGGCTGCCGCTGAGAAGGGCGAAGGGCTGTCCGGCGCATTCGACTCCGCGCCTGAACTGATGGCCGCTCTGGGCTATACACGGGGCAATTCGAGACGCTACACGCTCGAAGAACCGGACAACGAAGAAAATGATGCCGAGATGAGCCGCTGCAACTCGTCCGTGGACTTTGAAGCCTAACAACGTGCCAAGATGAAGGGAATCCCCGTGACACGCTACGTTGCAGAGAGAAGGGCGGCTTATTTGCTACACCGAGTACAGGGATTGTGCGCCAACTATCGTATCAAATTTCCGCCAATCGTCGGAAAAATATTTCGCCAACTATCGGAAAACCATTGCATAATCCATAATCAGTGCATATAATAAAGCTAACGCAAAGGAAGGCGAGGTATCCCAAATGAAGAATTACAGGAAAAGAATTGCTGACGATATTCTGATGCGGAAGCTGGAAGGCAAAGGTGCGGTGCTGATCGAAGGCCCTAAGTGGTGCGGTAAAACCACAACTGCGGAGCAGCTTGCAGCCAGCATTTTATATATGGACGACCCGGAAAAGAAAGCGCAGAACATCACGATGTCCGAGTTGAACCCCAAGCGGCTGCTGAAAGGTGCGACACCGAGACTGATTGACGAGTGGCAGCTTGCTCCAAAGCTTTGGGATGCCATTCGTTTTGAGGTTGATCATCGCGGCGAGTTGGGACAATTTCTCCTCACCGGGTCTGCCGTTCCCGCCGATACCAAGGAGATTACACACTCCGGTACGGGGCGTTTTACATGGTTGACGATGCGGCCGATGAGCCTATATGAATCCGGGGATTCAACAGGTGAAGTCAGCATAAACGATCTGTTTGAGGGAAATACGGAGGTAGATGGAAGTTCAGATTTAAGTATCGACCGTCTGGCTTTCCTCGTGTGCCGGGGCGGTTGGCCGCAGGCTGTGGATATGCGCGATGAAATTGCTTTGGATCAGGCGGCTGATTACTATGATGCAGTTGTACACTCGGATATTAACCGTGCCGACAATGTACAGAAGAATCCAGAAAGAGTTCGCAGGCTCATGCGCTCCTACGCAAGAAATCAAGGAGGCCAGGTGCCGAATACGGTGCTTGCACAGGATATTTCGACAAACGACGAAGTGCCGATCAGCGAAGAAACGGTTGCTTCCTACGTAAATGCGCTCAGAAAAATCTTTGTTGTAGAGGATATGCCTGCATGGAACCCCAATCTACGCTCCAAGACTGCGATTCGCTCATCAGATACCCGGTACTATATTGATCCGTCTATTGCTGCTGCCGCTCTAGGCATCGGCCCGAACGATTTGATCAATGACCTGAAGACATTCGGCTTCCTCTTTGAAACACTTTGTATCAGAGATCTTCGCGTTTTTGCCGATGCTCTGAACGGAGAGGTTTACCATTACAGAGATAAAGACGGACAGGAATGCGACGCCGTTATTCATTTGAGAAACGGGAAATACGGGCTCGTTGAAATTAAGCTCGGCGGCGACAGGCTCATTGAGGAGGGCGCGAAAAGCCTGAAAGCGATGGCTGAAAAAATTGATACCGATAAAATGAACGCGCCCGCCTTCCTGATGGTCCTGACCGGAACAGGCGATTTTGCCTATCGCCGTCCGGATGGCGTGTGTGTCGTCCCTATCGGTTGCCTGAAAAACTGATGCCGCAGCACATCTGCGCGGATTTTGTGCAGGTATCAGCAAAACTCACTCATGAAATGTGTTGACACTTGAAAAACTCACTCATTTTTTGTGGCTTCGATTGAGGTCAAGGCGAAAAACGGCACGGCAAAATCCCTTCGTACACTGATTGCCAGTGAGAAGTATGACGACATCCACTGCGGCATCAAGCTCACCGGCGGCAATATCGGCTTCAACGATAACATCTACACATTTCCCTATTTCTGCACTTTCCTGCTGAAACGGTATTTGGCAGAGGCAGACCTGTGAGATACCTCTCAGACACGCGGTAAGCATCTTCCGCTCCCGTGCCTGACCGACACAACCTACGAAAGCTGAAGGGCCGGTGATCTGCGCGACTGCGCGGATCACCGGCTTGTGCTTTGCTCGCAGGCGGCTTCATAAAAAGCGTCTGCGGTGGAGACCTCCCCGCCGCAGACATACGCCTCATATTCGTCCTGCCGCTCATTCGCAGCCACCTCGCGCTTAATAACAACACTTCCAGCAAACGGAGGGTATGAGCATTTTGTGACCATCATGGCACCTCAGGTGCAGGATGCTGCTTGCCTTGGCACTGCTGTCGGAGCAACAGGGGCGTGGTTCTGCGCGAAGCTCGTGAGGACGGAAGTGCTGGCCGTGCCTGAGCTATGTAGAAAACGCGTCTCACGTCGAATAATGTTAGATTTGCAAAAATATTCGTGTCATTTTTTGCGAATATCTCGCTTCACATTGTTGGTTTTTACACGAATATCTGCTATACTATGGTCAGTACCTTTAAGGAGGACTGCTTATGTATAGAAAGATTATGGGCTTCTTAGAAGCGTGGAAAGAAAGCGAGCACCGCAAGCCCCTTATTTTACAGGGCGCAAGACAGGTCGGAAAGACCTATTCCATTCTGGAGTTTGGACGCACCCACTATGAAAATGTGGCATACTTCAACTTTGAAACCAATCCAAAGCTGAACGAAACCTTTGAGGAAAACATCAGCCCCGATTATCTGATACCGATTTTGTCCCATATCGCAGGTCAGACCATCGTAAAGGAAAAAACGCTGATAGTCTTTGACGAGGTGCAGCTTTGCGGGAGGGCGTTGACTTCGCTCAAATACTTTTGTGAGGACGCTCCAGATTATCACATCATCGTGGCAGGCAGCTTGCTCGGCGTTGCGGTCAACAGAGCCAAATTCTCTTTCCCCGTAGGAAAGGTCGATATGAAAACGCTTTATCCTATGGATATGGAGGAATTTCTATTGGCTCTCGGTGAGGGCGATTTGGTAGAGCAGATTAAAAAGTGCTTTCAAACCGATACGCCGCTTCCCGTTGCCTTGCACGACGCCGCCATGCAGCTTTACCGCCAGTATCTTGTGGTCGGCGGTATGCCGGAGTGCGTGATGCAATTCGCTGAAACAAAGGATTATATCCTTGTCCGCCATACGCAGGATACGATACTTGCAAGCTATCTCAATGATATGAGCAAGTATAATAACTTGAATGAAATCAAGAAAACCAGACTTGCCTACGACAATATAACCGTTCAGCTTTCAAAAAAGAATACCCGTTTCCAATATAAGCTGATTAAGAAAGGCGGACGGGCTTCCGAATTTGAAAATGCGATTGAATGGCTTTGCCTGTCTGGTATCGTGTCACAGGTATACAAGGTGGAGCAAATCAAAAAGCCGCTTGAAAACTACCGTGATATTGATGCGTTCAAGATTTATGTGTCTGACTTAGGACTGCTTTGCGCCAAGAAGGATTTAGCCGCCAATGACATTCTCTATATGGTCGAGGAAATTAACGACTTCAAGGGCGGTATGGCGGAGAACTATGTCAATGTGCAGCTCTCCATTAACGGCTACCACACCTACTATTGGGAGTCCGAGCGTGGGGCTGAAATTGATTTTATCATTCAGCGTGACGGGCAGCTCATTCCCATTGAGGTCAAGTCTGCCGACAACACCAAAGCCAAGAGCTTAAAGGTCTATATGGACACCTACAAGCCCGCTTATGCGATCAAGCTCTCTGCCAAAAACTTCGGCTTTGAGGACAACAAGAAAATCGTTCCGCTCTATGCCGCGTTTTGTATCTGAGCCATTTCCTTGTGAAACTTATCGCGGCACAAAGCCAGTCGGACGGCTTGGAAGAAGTGCTCCTACGAGGATCCACCTCGCAGGAGCACTCTTTTGCTTCAGGTGTCGGGAGAGCTGTGTGCGGCAGCGGGCCGCCGGAAGCCTCAGACGAGGCGCAGTAGGCGCGGAACTGCCCGTGTGCGAGAAATTATACCCAGCTCTGCGGCATGGCCCAGCGGTGATGCGAAAACTCGCCGTTTCGTGCAGCAGCAAAGTCATCTCTCCTGCCGTTTCGTGCAAATATCGACATATTTAACTTGCCTTTTCGTGCAGACCTGTGCTAAACTATGGAAAACAGCACGACTTTGAAAGGCAGGAGGAATCGGTATGCTGAAGCGGAAGATTTATGACGACCTCGTTGCGTGGAAGCAGCGAAGCGGCGGAACGACAGCTCTGCTGATTGACGGCGCAAGGCGCGTTGGCAAGAGTTTCATTGCCAAGGAGTTCGCAGAAAACGAGTATAAAAGCCATATCATTATTGATTTCGGGAATGTCCCGAAGGATGTATTGGATATCTTTGAAAATGACAGCACCGACCTCGATATGTTTTTCGCCAAGCTGTCCGTTTTCTTCGGGGTCCAACTCTATAACAGGGAGTCCCTCATCGTGTTTGATGAGGTGCAACAGTTCCCCCGCGCACGGCAGCTCATCAAATACCTTGTGGCGGATGGCCGCTACGATTATCTGGAAACAGGCTCTCTCATCCGGCTCAAGAAGAACGTCAAGGACATTATCATCCCATCGGAGGAGGAACATCTGGAGATGTTCCCCTTGGACTTTGAAGAATTTCTGTGGGCACTGGATGATGAGGTCACCGTTCCGTTTATCCGGCAGGCATTTGAGGCGCAAAAGCCCTTGGGTCAGGCGGTGCATCGAAAAGTTATGAACAGCTTCCGGCAGTACCTGCTGGTAGGCGGGATGCCCCAGTCCGTCCTCGCCTACCTGAACGGGAAGAACTTTGCCGCTTCCGACATGGCGAAGCGAAACATTCTGCGGCTCTACCGCGACGATGTCGCCAAGTTCGCAGAGGGATACGAGGATAAGGTCTATGCTGTTTTCGACGGTATTCCCGGTCAGCTATCCAAAAAAGAAAAGAAATATCGCCTGAGTTCGCTGGGTGAAAATGCGCGTTTCCGTTCCTATGAGGATTCCTTTATCTGGCTGAACGAGGCGATGGTGGTCAACACTTGCTTCAACGCCACCGACCCCAATGTAGGGCTTGCCCTCAGTGCTGACCACACCACGCAGAAATGCTATATGGCGGACACGGGGTTGCTGGTGACACAGACATTCACGGACAAGGGCTATACGGACAACGAGCTGTATAAAGCCATCCTTTTTGACAAGCTGGACGTAAATGAGGGCATGATTTTGGAAAACATGGTAGCGCAGATGCTCCGATGCCGCGGACACAAGCTCTACTTCTACTCCCGCTGCGATAAGGAGCATCGGGAAAACCATATGGAGGTCGATTTCCTGATTGCCGAGGGCAAAAAAATAGCCCCCATCGAAGTGAAGTCCGGCAGCTACCGCAGCCACGCATCATTGGACAAATTCCGCGCAAAGTTCTCCTCGAAAATCGGTGAGAGCTACATCCTTTACACTAAGGATGTTATGCGCTCCGATAACATCCTTCATCTGCCCATCTACATGGCAATGTTTCTGTAACCATATGCAGCCGACTGCCATCTTTGCGAGGGGTGATCCGCGCAGCGGATCACCCCTCGCCTTCAGCAGTGGCCAGAAGGAAATCTATCTCTTCACCGAGAGCCGCGCGATAAAAGGCCATTTGATGCGGAAAGCAGAAAACAGTGATGGGCTTTCCCACCCGCATCAGTGCCGCATTTTCCTTCAGCACGTGAATCGTTATCAGCGGCCCTATTGTGATGTAGTTGCCGGTAACCGGGTCTATCAGCGGGCACACCGTAGATATTCTCGTTGCCGCGTTCCCCGGAATCGTACCCTTCTCCGTGTTCTTCGCATAGCCTGCCTCGCTTATGCTTTCACTGCACGCTGCCTTTAATTTGTGGTAGCCCCAGTTTTGGATATATTCCAAATCTCTCATCCCTTCCCGGCTCATCGGCACGACATAGCGCATACCCCGCGGCACCACCTTGCCGGGTTCCATGGCAAGTGTCCTGCTCAAATCGCGGGGCTTGCGAACCAGCAGAATACAATCGTGCCCCATATCCTTTGCGGTATGCATCCCTCTGAGGACAAAGTCGTCAAACAGTGCTCGATCCTTGTTCACCACGCTCGTGCCCCATGACAGTCCCCCCTGCGGCACGACGTATACGGCTGCCGGCATACCGCCGTGCACAACAAACCCCACATACCGGGCAAAGCGTGCAGCCATGCCGTTACCCAGAATGTCCCTCTTTATCTCCAGTACATTGTAGAAGCTGCGGTCATTGCGAGCATCCAGCGGCGGGAAAATCTCCGCAAGGCAGCTTGCTAACGAGGGCTTTCCCTCTTTCATGTTTTCATCGAATACAAGAGGGCGGGTCTCGTAGCCTGCCGCGATAAAAAAGCAATTGGCTCCACTTAAATCCAGCCGCCTGTCCAGCGGAATTCGCCGCGTGCAGCTGCCGCCTTTCAAATTGACCTGCCCAACAATTTCTTTCGGCACGCTTGCCAGCCACGGAAAGAGTGATGCGCCATGCGTAAGCAGAAACAAAAGCCCTGCATTTGTGAGGCCGCAGACATGGCGCATCCGCGGGCGGTTTCTTCCGTCGATCCGCACCGTCACCTCGACAGTTTTGTCCTCGATGAGACCCTTGTCTTCCAGCTCGCGTATCGTGCGAACTCCTGCATCAGCCGTCCGCGCAAAAATGGCAAGGTCATCGCGGCGCACCTGACCGCAAAGGGCAAGTGCGCACAGCATACTGATTTTTATTTTAGAAGGCGTATACATTGTGGTGCTCCTTTCCTCAGTTTTGGTCAGCCGCCCCTGAATAAGCCGTATCTTACAAACAGTTTACCCTTTTATTCGGGCGGCTGTCATGTGGGTAAAGTATCTTCCGAATTGTCCTATTCGTACAGAGACATTGTCATTCCCGCACTTGCAAAACTGCAAAGCCCTTGTGCTTCAGCGGGTTTGCAGGTCTGCCGTCTTGTCTGAAATGCGGCATCCGGAATGACCGTGTTTTAGTGCGCAAAACGCTCTCGCGGTGGTGTGATGAATATGGGGTCAAATATCCATTCCGCTCCGCAGTCGCGCCGTCCACATTTCGATAATATGTTCAGGCGTGGGGAGTGCGCCGTCCATCGCCGAAACCGTGATGTATGTCCCTGCCGGGAGGAGCTCGGATGCCCTCGTAAAGAAGCGGAAATCCGCATAAAATCCATCATCGCCCGCCTCAAAGTGAGAGCAGATTTCATCGGTGATCGCTTTGGTATTATGGTTATCGGAGTCCAGATGTGGGGCAGCTGCATCTCTGTAAATGAAGAGATACATTATATTCTTCTTGGAAATTTTAGGCAGCTTTTCCTTCACGGAAAGCATCGCTCCGCGCACCGTTTCCACGAACATCGGCGTGTCAAAGATAGCGCGCTTCTGCCCGCTATTGATTACACCATGGGCGCGGATGGAGGGCAGCATAGGCATCCGAACGAGCAACATATTTCCCTCGACAAAAGCATCAAACGCATGTGTTTCACGAGCAATTTTCCGGTAGAGCTGCGTGCATATTTCATCGGGGGGCAACATTTCATCTGTGCCTAATCCTGCCCTGACTGCGTCAATTTTGCCCATGAGCGTGAGCGTTCTCAGGAGGCTCCAATACGTGTTATTGTCCAATTTTTCAATGACACTTTCTAACGCCATTGCCACTGCCTCAGCATATTCCTCATCGGCGAATTCGGCGTTCGCCATCCGTTGAACGGACTGCATTTCAGAGAAAAATCGTATCAATGCCTGCCCGATTTTTTTGTTTAGCGTAAGCAGATTCTCAGCGTCATCATTGATGTTCCGGGTCAGCAAGCGCAGCTTAAACATCGCCTCAGGTACGCGGTAAGCGGTGTGCTGCGCACCGTCTGCGCAGTTCGAAGCTGCCGGCGCACTGGGCTTCATGGGCGGTAAAATGGGGGCAAATTTCATGTTGGAAACCTCCCTGGCATTAGGCACATGTCTCCTTTGGGACTGTGCCGGATACGTTGTTTTGGGGCAGCGAGTTTTTCCCGTTGTAGATCACTACCATAGAGGGAAATGGCGCGGGGTCGGCGGCGTTTCCCTCGTCATCCGTGAACCGCAGCCGTCCACGAATAAAGCGAATTTCCGCTTTTCCGTAAATGTAATCGTGAAAGTATGCCGTATCCGTCCGCGCTGGGATAAGCAGGACGATGGGATACCCGCCGAGTGATTCTTCAAACGCCTTCCGCACCCATTTGCCAATCTCCCTGCCATACGGCGGGTTGCAGAAGACAGCGCCGCCGCGATCCCAACTTTGCGAAAGTCCATCCGTTTCGGGGGTATAGTACAGACCGCACTTTGCCGTTTTATCCGTTGCTGCGGGGTCGAGAACGAAGTTAAACTCGCTATCCAATTTGTCAAAAAAGTCCTGTGGTGTGCACCAGCACATGTTTTTGGAGGATAAAAGAGCTTGGTTCATTTTGCAAACCACCTCTCCTCGTTCAGATATACGCAGATACTTCCTCTATCTCGTTTTCTTTGACTTTTTCGTTCGTGTCCGGACTGATATGCATGTCCTGCTCCTAAAGCATGGCTCATGCTGGACTTGCCCATATCAGCATAATATATAAGCCCTTCAAAAAATGAAACGGAGGCTGCGCACTTCTTCAACTCCTCCACGATGCGCTTCGCACGCTGACGAAAAAGTAATCTGAGTTCACGATCCGAAAAAAGCTCCTCCAATTTTCCTGCCAGTTCGCCGATGCGCTTTTTTACAGTGTTATAGCAGCGATTCACCTTTTTTGCGATGGTACCAATGCTCCAGCCGAGGATATGAAATCGCATGATCGCGCGGTTTTCCTTCCTCCGCTTGGCCGCAATCTTTTCATCCCGCGCCTGATTTTTGCCCCGCTTCGCCTCCCCTGTGGGCATAACGGAAATACCAATGGCAGTCTGCTCATCGGCGGTAAGATCCAATGTAGTTATAATGTAGGCGTTTTTCATTTTGTAGTGCTTTTTTACTGCGGTTGACAGTAGAGACTGAACCTCGCGCTCGGATAAGGGAGATTTCAATTCTGTATTAGCTTTCAGCGTTAGCCGAAGAGAATCGTCATTGGAATATCCCGCCATCTGATAAGCGGAGAATAGGATAAGTAGAAAATAGTCCCGATAGCCCTCCCACTTCGAGCGCAACTTCAGCAGCTTCAACAAGGCATTTACACGCCGCTCTCCCGCAGCCTGTACAGCAGAGGAGGCGAACTGACAACAACGCTTTGAATCTACCGTCCCTTTGCCTGAGCGGTATTCCACCGTATCATACTGTTCAGTAAGTAAAATTCTCCGCCTGTGAATAATCTCATAGGTGCAGTAGGTTTTAGAGTGCGTATTGAACGTCCCGGGAATACGGGTCAACCCCGACACATTCGCACCGTAGCTCTCATCGACAGAATATTTGGTAATCTTGAACCCAGCGATTAAGTCTCGGATTGCCTCGCCATAATAATGCGAAACAGCTCTGTGCATAAATGCCAATTCTGCCGCGCACTGCTCAATAAGCCATAAGAGATGAAGCCCTCTTCCGCTGTAAATGATTATATTCGGAACAGGAATCCCCGCCAGCTCCGGCAACGCGTGGATCAGCAGCGAGCGCATACGCTCCGCTTCTGCGAAACTCGGGGTTTCACCGTGTGCGTCGATGTCCACCCAAATTGCATTCAGCGCAAACAATTCACCACCGTCCCATGTTTGCGCAGCTTTGAATTGTGCCTTTGTCAAGTAGTAGTCAGCATCAGCCGAGACATGCATTTGGGAGAGCCATTCTCCCACCTGCTCCGCAGGAACACTTGCCACAGTCTCCATTGTAGTTGTCCCCTTGGGCCGGCGCACAATTGTCACCAGTCCCTTGTATTCGGGATAGTCCGCCGCAAAAATAACGTCGGCAAACTCCTTTACATTGGCTTTTGGGTAATTGTGCTTCGCTTGCTTAATGGGATATTTTGTGGGATGCTGGGTACGGAAAGCCTCCTTTTGAGCCTTTGACCATGAGGGAACGAGCATGAATTTTCTCCTTTGTATGATGGATACAAAGGCAGCCATGCACCCTTAAAAGAGCAAAAAATTGTCGTGAAATTTGTCGTCAAATGCTTCACTTTGTCCGCAAATTTGTCGTTGAAGAAAAGAGAACAATGATCTCAGATGGAGACAAATGAGCACAAAG
>ENA-OWPL01001209-OWPL01001209.1-human-gut-metagenome-genome-assembly--contig:-NODE-1209-length-15660-cov-5.280103_pt1 | contig 15660 bp, 15 predicted proteins | sample MGYA00248263_ERZ651844 | MGnify/ENA primary metagenome ERZ651844 (study PRJEB26924, sample SAMEA4378256) | human gut metagenome | biome: human gut; feature: human-associated habitat; material: faeces...
AGGAGAGTGAAAGAGTCTGCACGCATTTTTCGTTTTGCGGTAATCGGCACGCTGAATGCCTTGATTATGGCTGTTACCGTTTGGGTAATGATGGACGAACTGGACATCGACTATATGCTCTCTAACATAACTGCTTACGTCATTGCACAGACTCATAATTTTATCTGGTGCAAGCACTGGATATTTCCTTTGGATGATAAAGAAAAGAAGAGCAACACCTGGAGGCAGGTGTTGCTCTTTTCTATCGCTTTCGGAATGGCGTACCTGGCGCAATTCCTATTTCTGGTAGTGTTGGTCGAGGCACTGAATTGTGATGAATACTTGGCTCAGTTCCTGGGACTATTTATCTACGGAGGCGTGAATTTTATAATGAACAGGAGAATCACGTTCCGTTAACGTTTTATCAAACTGCGCTTTTACCAAATTGCATTTTAATCGAGGAAGCGTTTCGTCAATCCACCGTATTCGTCGATACGGCGATCGCGTAGGAAAGGCCACCAACGGCGTACATTTTCCGAACGATCCATATCTATTTCCACTACTATATTTTCCGGACGGTCGTTTCCGGCTTGTGCAAGGAATTCTCCTTGCGGACCTGCTACAAAACTATTTCCCCAGAATTGGATGCCATTCGTCTGCATGGATGGATCGGGTTCGTGACCGACACGGTTAACGGAGATAACGGGAAGTCCGTTGGCTACGGCATGGGCACGCTGGGAGATAATCCAGGCGTTGAGCTGACGTGCCTTTTCATCATCGGCGTCACTGCTTTCCCAGCCAATGGCGGTGGGGTAGATTAATAATTCGGCACCTTTCAATGCCATCAGACGGGCAGCTTCAGGATACCACTGATCCCAGCAAACAAGTACACCCAACTTTCCGAGAGAGGTTTGGATAGGTTCGAAACCTATATCTCCAGGGGTGAAGTAGAACTTTTCATAATAGGCCGGATCGTCGGGGATATGCATCTTGCGATATTTTCCGGCAATGCTTCCGTCACGGTCAAAAACAACGGCGGTATTATGATAGAGTCCCGGGGCACGTTTCTCAAATAGGGAGGTTACCAATACGATCTTATTGGCAGCGGCCAGTTCGGAATAAAATCCGGTGGAAGGGCCGGGAATGGTTTCCGCCAGATCAAACAGTTGCGTGTTTTCAGTCTGACAGAAATACAGAGAGTTGTGCAGTTCTTGTAATACAACCAGTTGCGCACCATGTGCAGCACAGGCTTCTATGCTTTTAGCCAGGTTCATCAGGTTCGTACGAAGATCTGCTGTATTGGCTTGCTGAATAATTCCGACTTTTATTTTTCTCATATCTTTCTAATTTTATTTCAATACACCGGCAGGGTACTGCATCGTAACACAATGGAGTGATCCATGCTGCTTGATCAGTGCCCGGCAATCAATGCCTACAATCTCATATTCCGGGAACGCTTCCTGCAAGACTTCTTTAGCACGTTGGTCATTCTCCGGCTGACGATAAGTAGGATAAAGCACTGCATCATTCATTATCAAGAAATTGGCATACGTTGCGGGGAGGCGTTCGCCCTCTTCCTCAATTTTGTCTACCATAGGCAATGCCAACAGACGATAGGGGTTTCCATTCAAAGTACGGAAGGTTTTCAGTTGCTCTTCCATTTGATGTAGAGCTTCGTAATGTTCATCCTGCGTATCGGTGCATTGCACATAGGCAATAGTATCCGGTGAGCAAAGACGAGCGAGCGTATCGACATGACTATCCGTATCATCTCCTGCCAAATACCCATGATCGAGCCAAAGTACCTGTTTCAGATGAAATACAGAACAGATATATTCATCGATTTCATCGCGGCTCATCTGTCCGTTACGATTGGGAGAAAGCAAACACTCGGACGTGGTGAGCAATGTTCCCAAACCGTCGCTCTCAATAGAACCGCCTTCCAGAATAAAGCCTAGACGATTAACATACCGCCCATTCAGGAAACCGGATTCCACAGCCTGACGGGTAATCAGATTGTCTTTATCTGAAGCGAATTTCAGCCCCCAGCCATTGAACATGAAATCAAGAAGCGAAGCGCCTTCTGAATCCAACATGGTAATTGCACCATGATCACGCGCCCAAGTATCATTCGTTTCACACTCCATGAAACGGACATTCTGCATATTGACGGTAGCTGAAATCTGCTTTTTGACCTCCTCCGGTTCGGGAGTTACGATCAGAAGCAATTCCCGTTGGGCTATTTCGCGTGCGATAGCGGCAAAACAGGCTTGTACCTCCGTAAGCATATGCGCCCAGTCAGTTCCGGCATGGGGCCAAGTCAGCTGTATTCCGCTTTGCGGCGCCCATTCGGCAGGTAAAACAGCATTGAATGTATCACTCATATTTATCATTCTTTCTTTTCTTCTTTCGGCTTGCGGTCAAAGAACGGATTCTTGGTCGAAGCACTGACCGGAATAGCATACACGGATCTGCATCCCGGCAACCACTCCAATTGCTGTGCAGCAAGTCCGGCAGAGAACATCACACGGGTATCCACACGCAAATCGGCTGCCGTGGCACAAGCCGAACCGATAGCTATACCTACATCGACCGAATTCACGGCACAAGGCACACCTTCAGGGCGTCCCGCACAAGTGGGGTAACCACAATGGCCGCAATTCAATCCTTGCACCTGCTCGCGCGTACCTATTATAATTACACATTCAGCCTGCAAAATGTTGGCGGCATCCCGCAAAAAGAACTTCATTCCGTGTTCTTCCACCATAGCAACCATCTTGTCCGACAATACTTTTAAATCGTCTCCGGTGACCATGGCTATTTCAATTATATCTACACCTTTTCCTTTCGGAGCGGTACGGGCAGCAGTCATCATCTGCCTTGCTACGTCCAACACATGTTCGTGGCGGCTTGCACGTTCGTTCTGTATCATAATTCTCACTTTTATTAAAAACTGATAGCAAAGATAATGCAAATTGAGTGCAGAACTTTCATGCTTGCATGAAAATGTTATGCAAAAATGCAGCTTATCTTATTTAAAGATACTGATTTCAGCCAAAAATCCGCCGTTTTTTCAGAATTCCTTTCTATATTTGCTTTCAAATGGGAACCAAGACTATACTTCAGATAGACAACGCATGTATCGCTTTCGGAGCAGATACACTTTTTTCCGGTTTTTGCTTACAACTGCACGAAGGGGAAATCGCCTGCATTTCTGGACAATCGGGGCGAGGAAAAACCTCCTTGCTGAATGCTATTTTAGGATTTGTACCCCTCAAAGCAGGAAGCATCACCGTTAACGGCATTTTACTGGAAAAAGGAACTATCGACCAAATTCGCAGGCAAGTGGCATGGATACCGCAAGAACTGGCGCTTCCATCGGAATGGGTGAAGGAAATGGTGCAACTCCCTTTCAATCTGAAAGCAAATCGGAATACTCCCTTTTCACTGGACAAACTATTTGCCTGTTTCGATGAATTGGGGCTGGAAGAGGAATTGTACGATAAACGTGTGAATGAGATCTCCGGAGGACAGCGGCAACGTATCATGATTGCCGTAGCCACCCTGATGCAAAAGCCGCTGCTGATTGTGGATGAACCGACTTCCGCACTGGATCCGGAGATGGTCGGAGAAGTTCTGGAAGTTATGAAGGAACTGGCGGAGAGCGGTATGACAATGGTGGTCGTAACGCACGAAATGGGATTTGCCAGAGAAGTAGGTACAAAAGTGCTTTTCATGGATGGCGGAAATATTGTGGAGGAGAATACTCCTCAGGAATTTTTCACCAATCCGCAGAGTCCCAGATTACAGGAATTTTTATCTAAGGTATTATAAGATGTTATAAAGGAACGGTGAATGCAGATGGTCACAATTTCTTTATGCATGATCGTGAAAAATGAAGAACGGATCCTGGCAAGATGTCTGGACAGCGTAAAAGATCTGGTGGATGAGATCGTCATCGTGGATACAGGCTCTGCGGATGCGACCAGACGGATCGCACAGACATACACGGATCGGGTTTATGATTTTACATGGATCGATGATTTCAGTGCAGCGAGGAATTTTGCTTTTTCCAAGGCAACTTGTGAGTATATTTATTCCGCAGATGCGGATGAGGTTCTCTCGGAAGAGAACCGGGTAAGGTTTCAGGCGTTAAAAGAAACGCTTCTTCCCGAAATTGAAATTGTACAGATGAAATACGGCAACCAGCTGCATAACGGTACGGTTTATAATTTTGATGAAGAATACCGGCCGAAGCTGTTTAAGAGACTGAGAAATTTTATATGGGAAGAACCAATTCATGAAATGGTCCGGCTGGAACCGGTTGTCTATGACAGTGATATTGTGATCACCCATATGCCGGAGCAGAATCATGCAGGCAGGGATATTGCCAATTTCCGTAAACAGATCGCAGCAGGAAGACAGCTTTCCAGAAGGTTGTATGGAATGTATGCAAGAGAATTGTTCCTGGGTGGAGCGGACAGGGATTTTCTGGAGGCAGAGAACTATTTTCAGATGCAGGTGGCTTCACCGGACAGAAGCGGAGATGAGATCACGGAAGGCTGTTGTGTGGCAGCAAAAGCGGCAAGACTGCGGGGAGATGCGGTGAGCTTTTTCAAATACACCTCGAAGGTGATCGCCGTAGACGGCTGCTCGGAGATCTGCTGCGAATTGGGGCATTTCTACGAGACATCCGGGGACTTGGAGGAAGCGGTCATCTGGTACTACAATGCGGTATATGAAACGCAGCCGGTATTGGCACTAAGGACTTCCGGGGCAGAACCGCTGGAGGGACTGGTCCGATGCTATGATCGCCTGGGACTTTCGGAACAGGCAGCAAGCTATCGGGAAGAGTTGAATAGCAGGAGTGAGGAGTGAAATTATGAAATGGGAAGAAAATGTACGTAAGGTAGTTCCTTATGTGGCAGGGGAACAGCCGAACCGGCCCAATATGATTAAATTAAATACAAATGAATGTCCGTATCCTCCCGCACCCGGGGTGCGGAAAGCGGCGGAAAATATGGAGAGTGCAGCACTCAGATTATATCCGGATTCAAATGCCCAGCCGCTGGTGGATGCCCTGGCAGCATATTATGATGTAAAACCGGAGCAGGTATTCGTGGGAGTCGGTTCGGACGATGTATTGTCTATGGCTTTTATGACTTTTTTTAACAGTGGTAAGCCGATACTGTTCCCGGACGTCACCTATTCTTTTTATGATGTATGGGCAGATCTGTACCGGATCCCATATCGCACCTGTGCATTGGATGAAAACTGGCATATCCATCCGGAAGATTATAAACAGCCTAACGGCGGTGTCATCTTCCCGAATCCCAACGCTCCTACCGGCGTGGAGGAATCGCTGGAAACAGTTGAGGAGATCCTGCAGGCAAATCCGGATGTGGTAGTGATCGTGGACGAGGCTTATGTGGATTTCGGTGGCAAAAGTGCACTGCCGTTACTTAAAAAATATGAAAATCTGTTGGTCGTTCAGACGTTTTCCAAGTCCAGAGCTATGGCGGGAATGCGTATCGGTTTCTGCATCGGCAATGAGAAACTGATCCACTATCTGAATGACGTAAAGTTTTCCTTTAACTCCTACACCATGAACCTGCCTTCGCAGGTAATGGGCGTGGAAGCAGTGAAGGATGATACTTATTTTAAAGCAACCACGGCTAAAATTATAGCCACGAGAGAGCGGGTGAAAAAGGAACTGACGAGCCTGGGATTTACTTTCCCGGATTCCAAGGCAAACTTTATCTTTGCTTCTCATAAGGAAGTTCCGGCAGAAGAATTGTTCCGGGCACTTCGAGAGGCGGATATTTATGTCAGACACTGGAACAAACCCCGCATTTCCAACTCCCTGCGTATCACGGTCGGTACGGATGAGGAAATGGACCGTCTGATCGCTTTTCTGAAAGAATATCTGGAAAAGAGGGTATAATTAAAAAAATAAAAGAATTGGAGTAAACACATGTTAAAAAAGTATTTGATCATTTTTCTGGTATCTATGGTTCCGTTGATTGAACTTCGAGGCGCTGTTCCCATTGCGGTGGGAATGAATCTGCCGCTGCTTCCCAGCTATATTGTATGCATCCTGGGCAATATGCTTCCTGTGCCGTTTATTTTCTTTTTTGCGAGAAAAGTATTGGAGTGGGGTGCAGACAAGCCCGTCATCGGTAAGTTCTTTACTTTTTGTCTGGAAAAAGGCCACAAGGGTGGACAGAAGCTGCAGGAGAAGGCCGGAAGAGGTCTGTTCGTGGCACTGCTTCTGTTTGTGGGAATTCCGCTTCCCGGAACCGGTGCATGGACCGGAACTCTGGCAGCCAGTCTGTTAGACATGGACTTTAAGTCCAGCGTGATTGCCGTGATGTTGGGAGTAGTACTGGCAGGTGTGATCATGGGACTGCTCAGCATGGGAGTGTTTGGGGCACTTGGGACTATTTTTTAAGAAAACGGAGATGCTGTAGCTATGGAAAACGCAGAAGAGATTTATACCGATTTTGCAAGAGTATATGATGAACTCATGGACAATACCCCTTATGAAATGTGGTGCGAACGTCTGGACCGGCTGATCGCAGCCTATGGAGTGTCGAAGCCGGAGCGGGATGTGGAGGGAATTCTGGATTCCGAGCGTAATCTGGTGGTGGATCTGGGCTGCGGCACAGGTACGTTGACGGAAATGCTGTATCAAAAAGGCTATGACTGCATCGGCGTGGATAATTCTGAAGAAATGCTGAATATTGCCATGGATAAAAAAGCGGAGAGTGGTTCGGAGATCCTTTATCTGCATCAGGATATGCGGGAGCTGGATCTGTATTCTACCGTGGGTACGGTGATCAGCGTCTGTGATTCCGTCAATTATATTTTGGAAGAAGAGGAACTTTTGCAGGTATTCCGGCTGGTGAACAATTATCTCTATCCCGGCGGGGTATTTATCTTTGATTTTAATACTACCTACAAATACCGGGAAGTCATCGGTAATACCACTATTGCGGAGAACAGAGAGGATTGCAGTTTTATCTGGGAGAATTATTACGATCCCGAAGAGGAGATCAATGAGTATGATCTCACCATTTTCGTGCAGGAAGAGGAAGATATTTTCCGCAGATTCACTGAGACACATTTGCAACGTGGATATACTGCGGAACAGATGAGGGCGCTGTTGGAACAGGCCGGACTTAATGTCCTCGAAATCATGGATTCCGATACCGGAGAGGCAGCAACGGCGACCAGCGAGAGAGTATATATTGTAGCAAAAGAGCAGCAAAAGGAGCTGCCGACAGAAAGGTACGTGAAATAAATGAAAGATTATATGGTACGTGCAACTGCAGCAAATGCACAGATCCGGGCATTCGCCTGCACTACAAGAGAGACAGTGGAGACTGCACGGGCGGCACATAATACAAGCCCCGTGGTTACGGCAGCGTTGGGAAGACTTCTCAGTGCCGGGGTTATGATGGGCAGTATGCTGAAGGGAGACGATGAACTGATCACCCTGCAGATCAAAGGAGACGGTCCTATCGGCGGACTGACGGTGACTGCGGATAGGAACGGACATGTGAAGGGGTATGCCAATGTGCCGGATGTGATTCTGCCTGCCAATGCCCAGGGCAAACTGGATGTGGGCGGTGCAGTGGGCGCCGGTGTCTTGAGCGTGATCCGCGACATGGGCCTGAAAGACCCCTATGTGGGACAAACGGATCTTCAGACCGGTGAGATCGCAGAGGATCTGACTTATTATTTTGCAGTATCTGAGCAGGTTCCCTCTGTTGTGGGACTGGGAGTGCTGATGAACAGAGATAATACCGTAAGACAGGCCGGCGGTTTTATTGTGCAGTTGATGCCTTTTGCAGAGGAGGAGACGATCAGTAAGCTGGAGGAGAACATCAAAAATCTTGCTTCCGTCACCACAATGCTGGATGCCGGCAAGACACCGGAGGAAATGCTGAGTGTTCTGCTGGAGGGAATGGATCTGGAAGTTACAGATACACTTCCGGTGGAATTTTCCTGTAATTGCAGCAAAGACCGTGTGAGAAAAGCTCTGATCAGTATCGGAAGAGAAGAATTGCAGTCTATGATCGATGATGGCAAAGAGATAGAAGTGAATTGCCATTTTTGTAATAAAAACTATAACTTTACCGTGGATGAATTAAAGGAAATGATTCAGGATTGATTCAGTAAAGCGAGGAAGCCTATGAAACAGGGATTTGTCAAAGCAGCATCCGCCACACCGGCGATCCGGGTGGCGGATCCGGTTTATAATGCACAGGTGATCTGTGAACAGATGGAGGAAGCGGTCTCCCATGGAGCGAAAATAGTGGTATTTCCGGAACTGTGTATCACGGGGTATACCTGTGGGGATCTGTTTCTTCAGAACCTGTTGTTGGAAGAGGCAAAGGAAGCGTTGCTTCGGATCATGGTGCAGACTGCAAAACTGGATGCCGTGATACTGGTGGGACTTCCGATAGAGAAAGACGGCCGGTTATACAATGTTGCGGCGGTATTACATCACGGAGATATCCTGGGAATGATCCCGAAGAAAAACATTCCTTCCTACGGAGAATTTTATGAGGGAAGACATTTCACTCCCGGGGAGGAGACCGTAACGGAATATCAATTATCCGGGCGGAAAATTCCCTTTGGAATAAACCTTCTGTTTCGCTGCACAGAACTTCCGGAACTGGTGATCGGCTGTGAAATCTGCGAGGATCTGTGGGTGGCGGAACCTCCTTCCACATCTCATGCACTTGCGGGAGCCACGGTGATCGCAAACCTCTCTGCATCCAATGAGACCGTCTCCAAAGATGACTATCGCATGTTATTGGTAAAATCTGCCAGCGCAAGACTCCTGTGCGGATATATTTATACTTCCGCAGGAGAGGGAGAATCCACCCAGGATCTGGTATTCGGAGGACATGACCTGATCGTGGAGAATGGTACGCTGCTTGTACAGTCATCCCGATTCTCTTCCGGAATTGTATATGCGGATCTGGATGTGCTTCGAATTGTGAATGAACGCAGAAGAATGGGAACGTTCGGACAGAAGCCGGAGAAAGATTACCGCGTGGTCCCTTTTTCCGTAAAGCTTGCACAGACCCGGTTGGATCGCAAATTTGCCGCACATCCTTTTGTGCCGGAGGATCCTGCACTTCGAAACAGACGGTGCGAGGATATTTTGTCCATTCAGGCATACGGACTGAAGAAACGGTATGCGCATACCGGATTAAAAACGGCGGTCCTCGGAATCTCCGGAGGATTGGATTCCACATTGGCACTGCTGGTGACGGTGCGTACCTTTGACCTGCTGCAACTTTCCAGAAAAGGAATTATAGCAGTGACCATGCCCTGCTTCGGAACAACGGACCGGACGTATGAAAATGCCTGCCTGTTGGCGAAGACTCTGGGTGTAACTCTGCGGGAAGTGGATATCAGAGAATCTGTGACCAGACATTTTGCCGATATCGGGCAGGATGAGAGCGTGCTGGACGTGACCTTTGAAAACGGTCAGGCCCGCGTCCGCACTCTGGAGCTGATGGACCTTGCCAACCGTACCGGCGGCCTCGTGGTGGGCACCGGCGACCTCTCGGAGCTGGCCCTGGGCTGGGCCACCTACAACGGCGACCACATGAGCATGTACGGCGTCAACGCGGGCGTGCCCAAAACGCTGGTGCGCCATCTGGTGCAGTACGAGGCTGACATTGCCGCCTCCGAAGCGCTCAAGACCGTGCTGCTGGACATTCTGGACACGCCGGTCTCCCCGGAGCTGCTCCCCGCCAAGGACAACGGCGAGATCGCGCAGAAGACGGAAGATCTGGTTGGCCCCTATGAGCTCCATGATTTCTACCTCTACCATGTGCTCCGCTTCGGCTTTGGCCCGGCCAAGATTTTCCGGCTGGCAAAGGCCGCCTTTGCAGGCCGTGCCGAGTACCCGGACAGCGTGCTGTACAAGTGGCTGCGCAACTTCTACTGGCGGTTCTTTGCCCAGCAGTTCAAGCGCAGCTGCCTGCCCGACGGCCCCAAGATCGGCAGCGTGACCCTCTCGCCCCGCGGCGACTGGCGGATGCCCAGCGATGCGGCGGCAGCGCTCTGGCTGGCCGAACTCGAACAACTGTTTCCGCACAAAGGGTGACCCATGAAACAACATTCCAAGCTTTTCGTCAACCTGATCTTTGTTCTGGCCGTACTGGCCATTGCGGGCGTTCTGTTCGCCCTGCGGGCCGCACACGCCACCGGCAGCACTCTGGAGGCCGAGCTCATTTACGGCGACGCCAACACGGTGCAGAAGTTTTCTCTGGACAACGACGCCACCTATGATGTGGACACCGGTTACTACACCGTCCACATCGAGGTGAAGGACGGGGCCGCCCGCTTTGTGGATTCGCCCTGCCCGGACCACATCTGCGAAAGTTTCGGCTGGCTTTCGGCGGAAGATCAGACCGCCACCTGCCTGCCCGCTCGCGCCGTGCTGACCATCGCGCCGCTGTCCTGAGGGCACAGTCAAAAGGAGAGTTTCCATGTTCGATGAAAAAGATACCACCCGGCACATCCACCGGGGTGCACGGAAGGACCCGGACCGCACCGTTGAGGTGGACAGCTCCGCTTTTTTTGCGCCGGAGACTGCCCGGCCGGTGACGCCGCCGCCCTCCAGAAAGCCACCCCGGCAGAACAGCTCCCCGGCCCGGCCGCCCCAAAAGCCTGGCAAAAAGAAGAGCTCCGGCTCGAAATTCGGGTCGTTCCTGCTGGTCTTGCAGGCCGTTCTCAGCGTGGCAGCCTTCGTGCAGCTCTGCCGCACCCGGATGCTTCCCGCGCTCTACCTCGTCATCATTGCAGCGCTGCTGGCCCTGTTCTGGCTGCTGGTCAAGCGCTGCCAGGAGTACAGGACCCCCGGCAGAGTCTCCCGCGTCTTCTCGGTCTTCCTGTGCGCGGCGCTGGCCCTCGGCTGCATCTGGGCGCAGCAGGGCCTTGCCGCGCTGGGCAGCGTGACCTCCGGCCTGCTCACCGGTGCTGAGGCGAATCAGATCACCAAGGAGCCGTTCGTCATCTACCTCAGCGGCGTGGACACCCGCGGAGAGCTGACCGAAAAGGCCCGTAGCGATGTGAACATCCTGGCCGTGGTCAACCCCGCCACCAAGCGGGTGGCCCTCATCAACACCCCGCGCGACTACTACGTCGATCTGGCGGGCACCAGCAGCAAGGACAAGCTGACCCACGCCGGTCTGTACGGCGTGGAGACCAGCATGGCCACCCTGGGCAACCTCTACGGCGTGAATGTGGAGCACTACATCCGCATCAATTTTGCGGGCTTCATCAGCATCATCGACGCCGTGGGCGGTGTGGATGTCTACTCCGACCAGGCGTTCACCTCGGTGGGCAGCCCCGGTTACTATGACCCCACCACCTTTGCCGAGGGCTGGAACCATCTGGACGGCAAGAGCGCGCTGGCCTTTGCCCGCGAGCGCCACGCCTTCGCTTCCGGCGACATCCAGCGCGGCATCAACCAGATGAAGGTCATCGACGCCATGGTGAACAAGCTCAAGTCCCCCACCGTCCTGATGAGCTTTTCCAAGCTGATGGACGCCGTGTCGGACTGCTTCGTCACCAGCCTGTCGCAGGAGCAGATCTCCGCGCTGGTCCGGATGCAGCTGAGCGACCTCGCCAACTGGGATATCCAGAGCTACTCCGTCACCGGTTCCAGCGGCAAGAGCTCCCAGTGCTACTCCGCCAAGGGGCAGAGCCTCTACGTCATGAAACCGGACGAAAGCTCGGTGGCACAGGCCAAGGAGCTGATTGCCTCCGTGCTGGGCGGTGAGGGCACGGTCAGCGACACCCAGCAGACCCCGGAGAAGACCGAAGTCCACACGCCGACGGCAGACCCCAACGCCGCCGTTTCCGTGCCGGAGACCCCGGCGGACAGCGTCGTCCTGGATGAGCCTGCGGAGAGCGTCCCGGAAGAGACCCCTGCCAGCAGCGAGCAGCCCGCAGAGGCTCCGGCTGAGACCCCTGCCGAAACCCCGGCCGGCAGCGAACCGTCTGCCTCCACCGAAGTGCCCGCCGAGGAGCCTCCTGCCGAGAGCAGCAGCTCCTCCGAAGCACCGTCCATCTCCCTGCCCACACAGGAGCAGGTCGAGCAGGCCGCCTCCTCGCTCCATCAGGCGGCATCTACTGTGCTGGATGCCCTGTTCGGTTCCAGCAGCTCCGCAGAATAAGATCCAGCTACAAAAAAAGTCCCGACCAGACCGGTCGGGACTTTTTCTTGTTTCATGTTGAAGCGGATTATTCAGCGGACTCCAGCTCGAAGGTCTTGACGGAGGCGGTGCCGTTGCGGCCAGCCTTGTCGGCGCGCAGATACTGGCGGGTGGTCTCGCCGTTTGCGGTCACGTCTGCCACATACACGGTGTTCTCCTCAGCTTCGATGGGGAACTCCTCAACCATGCCCTTCATGGGCAGGGCGCTCAGGTCGTCGTATGCGCCGTTCAGCTTCCACAGCTTCATGGTGTCGCCGTTGGAGAGGGTGAACTCGCCGTAGCAGTCGGCATCGTAGGTCTTGCCGTTCACTTCGAGGGACTCGGTGCTGACCACGCTGGCGGCAGCAGCCTCGCCGGATGCGGCCTCCGAAGCAGCCACAGAAGAGGCAGCCTCGCTGGAAGCAGCAGAGGAAGCGGTGGAAGATGCGGTGCTGGAGCAGCCGGTCACAGCAAAAGCCAGAACAGCAGCGGCCAGTGCCAGACCCATTGCACGATTTAGTTTCATTGTATGATCTCCTTTGTTTGAACCAATCCTTTTTCTGTCCGGAAGCAGGAGCGATTCTGCTCTTCCCTCACGAACAAGCACAGAGCCTAGTCTACCACAACCTCAACCATACTTCAAGCACCTTTGGCGCTTTTGTTTTCAACCTGTGACTTTTACTTCCGGATCTTCTCCCATACGCCCTGGCCATCCAGGGTCGAAGCGTCTACACCAAGGTACTCGCAGACGGTGTGGGCGATGGTGCCGAAGCAGAGCTTCGTGCCCAGGTCCACGCCGGGCTTGACGCCCCTGCCGCAGATGAGGTACGGCACATACTCACGGGTGTGGTCGGTGGTTTTGGTATAGGACGGGTCGCAGCCGTGGTCTGCCGTGATCATCAGCAGGTCGCCCTCCCGCATACCGGGGATGAAGTCAGCCAGGAACGCATCGAACTCGGTGGCAGCGGCGGCATAGCCCGCCACGTCGCGGCGGTGGCCGTAGAGCATATCAAAATCGACGAGGTTCACAAAGGCCAGGCCCTCAAAATCGCGGGTCTGCAAGGCTTTGGTGAAGGCGATGCCGTTGGTGTTGCCGGTGGTCTTGATCTTCTCGGTCACGCCCTCGCCGTCAAAGATATCGAAGATCTTGCCCACGGCGATGACGTCCTTGCCTGCGTCTTTCAGCAGGTCGAGCATGGTGGCGCGGGGCGGCTTCAGGCTCAGGTCGTGGCGGTTGGTGGTGCGGTAGAAGGTCTCCGCCGTGCTGCCCAGGAAGGGGCGGGCGATGACGCGGCCCACGCCGTATTCGCCGTTCAGCATCGCGCGGGCGATCTCGCAGTAGCGGTACAGTTCGTGCACCGGCACCAGCTCCTCGTGCGCGGCCACCTGAAAGACGCTGTCGGCGCTGGTGTAAACGATGAGGGCATCCTCCCGCATGGCCTGCTCGCCGTAATCCCGGAGCACCTGTGTACCGGAATAGGGCTTGTTGCAGAGGACTTTGTGGCCGGTCTTTTCCTCGAACGCACGGATGAGCTCCTCTGGGAAGCCGTCCGGGAAGGTGGGCAGCGGTTTCGGGCTGACCACACCGGCGATTTCCCAATGGCCGATGGTGGTATCCTTGCCCATGCTCTGCTCCTGCAGGCGGGCAAAGGCCCCCGCCGGGGCAGCGGTCTTCTCCCCTGCCGTCACGCCGTCGATGTTGAACAGGCCGAGCTTCTGCAGATTGGGGCAGTGAAAGTTCGGGTGCTTTGCAATGGCACCGAGGGTATTGGTGCCCGCGTCGCCAAAGGCGGCTGCATCCGGCTCTGCGCCGATGCCAAAGCTGTCCAGAACGATCAGAAACACACGTTTTTCCATAGTTTTGTTCTCCATTTCGTTTCCAGAGCGTCCCACCCGAAAGTGAGACTTTTTCTGCTTCCATTATAAGCAGTTCCGCTCCCGGATGCAAGGGCTTTCCGGATGCAGGCTTTCCTTACGAAATTTTAACCAATTCTTTGCCAACTCCCTCTTGCCCTATTGTATCCAAGCGTTTATAATATAGTATGGTATGGTTTTGAGAACGACCATATTGGCGTCTTTCGCCGCGGCAGGCCCCGAATGCCGGAGCCTGCCAAATGCAGCCAATCGGGCTGCTGCGTTAAGATAGAGAGTAGAATAGAGAAAGATCGAGGTAATCAACATGAGAAAAACGAAGATCATCTGCACCCTGGGCCCCTCCACCGACAAAGGGGATGTCCTGCGCGAGCTGATCGCCAACGGCATGAACGTGGCCCGCTTTAACTTTTCCCACGGCTCCTATGAGGAGCACGGCGGCCGCCTGGCCAATCTGAAGGCACTGCGCGAGGAGCTGGGCAAGCCCGTTGCCGCTCTGCTGGACACCAAGGGCCCGGAGATCCGCACCAAGACCTACAAGGACGGCAAGAAAGTGGCTCCTGTAGTAACCGTGGTATGCAACTTTACCAAACCGGCAGCCGGACAACCCGCTTTGCTCAGTGCAGACGAAGCGAATACCTTGTTCCACGAATTCGGACATGCTTTACATAATCTTTTCAAAGATGTACATTATTATGGTGTGGCTAGTGTTCCGCGTGATTTTGTAGAACTGCCGTCACAGATAGATGAGCATTGGGCTTTTGAACCGGAGGTATTGAATGTATATGCCAAACATTATCAGACAGATGAAGTTATTCCTGCCGGACTGGTTGAAAAAATGGACAAGAGTGGCAAATACGGACAAGGCTTCGCTACGGCTGAATATTTAGCTGCTTCCCTGCTGGATATGGATTATCATGTATTAAAAGAAATTCCCGATGATATGGACGTTATGCAGTTCGAAGCAGAAACATTAGGTAAGCGCGGATTGCTGAAACAAATTCCGTCACGCTATCGCACCACTTATTTCAACCACACCATGGGTGGTGGATATACTGCCGGTTACTATAGTTATATTTGGGCGGAAGTGCTGGATTGTGATGCTTTCGAGGCGTTTAAAGAAACGGGGGACATCTTCAGTCCCGAAGTGGCCGCCAAATTTCGTACATACGTTTTGTCTCCGGGCGGTATTGATGAAGGTATGGATATGTACAAAAATTTTCGAGGTAAGGAACCGGACACGGAGCCTTTATTGAAGAACAGAGGTCTTAAATAATCTTATAATCAGATATTAGAAGATGAAACAGACAGGATATAAGATGAAAGAATATGGTATACCAACAAAGCGGTATTGCCAGACATTGGATCTGAAAGATGATCCCGAACTGATCTCTGAATATCGGAAACGGCATACGGAGAACGAAGCATGGCCGGAGATTCTGCAAGGTATACGGAGTGTCGGTATTTTAGAAATGGAGATTTATATCTTGGATAACCGTCTTTTTATGATAATGTGTCGATAATAACTCTGAAAGTGTTTGTAATGAGCTGAGCAGTGACTCATCTGTCATTTGGTAACGTC
>ENA-OWPL01001215-OWPL01001215.1-human-gut-metagenome-genome-assembly--contig:-NODE-1215-length-15603-cov-2.849627_pt1 | contig 15603 bp, 10 predicted proteins | sample MGYA00248263_ERZ651844 | MGnify/ENA primary metagenome ERZ651844 (study PRJEB26924, sample SAMEA4378256) | human gut metagenome | biome: human gut; feature: human-associated habitat; material: faeces...
TTGTCCGTTCCCAGATCATCACTCCATCTTATCCCATTCGTCTCTACTATAAAAGTACCGATATCCAACTGCTGGTGCGCCATATCCGGATCTCCAGTTTTAGCAATCAGATAGAGGCTATTAGGAATATTCCGATTTCCGTTGAACACGATAATATCATTGATACCTTCGTACACCTTCAATTTCGGTAAGGCATCAGCAGGAGAAGAGGCCGTATCGTACCAAGGAATGGACAGAAAATAGAATCTGAAATAATTCCCGCTCTGTACCGTCTTTGACAAGATATCCCGATAAAATGCCGCTACTTCCGGCTGGTTGAAAGCCCGACTGAAATAAAAGTAAATAGGTTCTGCCGCAGGAGCCGTACTGCCGGAATTGGCAAAATTAAATATCTTGCCAGAAGGGCTTGTACTATGCATATAATACAGGACGCTTTTGTCCACTCCCACCATTTCCGAAATCCCGAAGTCCTCTCCAAGATTATCATTCAGCGCTTTCAGCAAAAGAGATAGGTACATGTTCGTATATCCCCAATAAGCGGGTCCCTCATAGCAAACACCGTCCGGTGCAAAATGCTTTAGGCAATTCGGGATATACCTGACCGCTTCACCAATGATATGTTTAGCCAATTCCGGATAATGCTCTTCAATGGCCAAAGCGCCCAATACCATTCCGGTATTGCATACTACATTCCAATTCGTTTCACGTTTCGCCCAAGAATCCGCATTTCCGGTTTTATATTCCTCAACGACAAGATCCAATGCCTTTGTTTTAATCGAATGAACAACCAGCTGTCTGGTCGAAGGGGCCAATACATCATACAGCCAGTCGTAACCAATGGCTACAGCCGTCGTCATTTCCGCCACATCCAAGTAATGAACAGGGTCCCAGTCCGAGAAATTGCAAACATGAATCAACTCTCTCTCCGCCTTCTCCGCAAAACGTCTGTCTCCACTCAATCGGTAGGCCAGAGCCAAGTTGACCATCCGGTAAACCTGTTCACGGCTGACAGGCAATATGTCTTTCGTGTTTTTTATTTTTCTTCGAGGATCTTCCTGGGGAAGAACCAACAACAAACGTTCAGCCTCCCTCATCAGGCTGGCGCGCAAGCTATCTAATAGAGGTTCAGTTCCAAATAAATCACGAACCCGCTGTTCCTCTTGCTTGCTGAAAAGCAACCTAGGATGCTGGCACAACTCTTTTCCGGGTTGTCGGATTGCGAGATTCTGCCCCTCCACCGCAAACGAGAGCAACAGTAAAAATAAACCTATTAAATTAATCAATCTCATAAACACATTAAGTTAAAGGGATTTTCAATGATCCAAATAAAAGAGACACAGTGTTCACAAAGCCTTCTTATATACTAATCAGAGCTCCGCGACTCTGTGTCTCCATATTACTATATCAAACTTAACACAACTGCTTAATCAACCAAGGCTACCAACCCGGATTCTGTGTCAACTCCTTATTCCGTTCCCGTTCCACACCAGGGATAGGCCAAAGCATATCACGTTCGGTAAACAAATGGGTATAGATCGGCTCGCCATAGATATTGACAGCATCCACGTTATTGAGCGTTTTGTGGGCAATCTCATATCCCCAACGACGCAAATCACTGAAACGAAGACCTTCCCCGGCAAACTCAACAGCACGCTCCTTGCGTATCCGTTCGGCCATCTGCTCTTTGCTGTTGACAGCCATCCATGCGGGACCTGAGTTCAAACCTGGCATACCGACACGTGCACGCACCTTGTTGAATTCGGTCACGGCTTTATCTAACTGCCCCACTTCGTTGTAGGCCTCGGAAAGCATCAAGAGAACGTCGGCAAAGCGGATCAAGGGGAAAGCGAACGGTGTATGCAAACGGTTACTGATCGCACCGCCCTGGTCTCCTTCGGTCACGAACTTCCGATAGAGATAAGATACCCAACCTGCATTGTTCTGGATCGTACCGCCATTGGCATTTCCTGCCAGATTGTGATCCAGAGCGAAGATCAAATCCACGTTGGTTGTTCGGCCAATATTCCCCATATAGTGTGAATAAGGAACGATCACAGTGGCCATCAGGCGTGGATCACGACAGGTATAGGCACTTAGTATCTTGGCTGTATCCGCCTCACGAAGTCCTACTATCGTTCCAGACCCATCCATCTCGACACTGAGGAGCTCCTTGCGCTGTTCGGGGGTCATAGCATTATAACCGGGGAAAATCTCATCCCAATTGAAGGGGCGACCATCTTTGAACTCATACATATCCACCAATTGTGTGGAAGGAACAGTATTGTTCCAGCAGCTCCCATAAGCGCCACGACAACCCATCAAAGCCTGTATCTGCATACCATACTCAGTTCCGACACCACTCTTGTTCTGGATAGAGAAGACCGTTTCTGGGCTCTTAGCCCCGTTATAGAGTTTAAAAACACGAGCGTAATCATCGTCAAGAGCATAGCCATAATTATTGGACTTGTTATAGACGATTTCTTCAAAATCGTTGATGGCAGACTGCCACTCTTTGTCGTAAAGATGCACTTTTCCACGAAGGGCATAGGCAGCACCTTTAGTAGCACGACCATATTCGCTGGCAGCATGTTCGACAGGGAGGTATTTGATCGCCTCGTCCAAATCTTCTAAAATATGAGCACGTACCTCTTCGAGGCTGCTTCTCAGCTGCTTCAGGTTCATAAACTCCTCGTTGACATTAGTCGATTCGTCATAGTAGGGAACCCCACCGAAAAGATCTGTCAAGGAAAAGTAGAACATCGCACGAAGGAATTTAGCTTCCGCCACATACTCATTAATCTGTTCGTCCGTGATAATACCTCTCATTCCTTTTACTGAACGTATAAAAGTGTTGACACGATGTATACCATCGTAGAAGGTCTGCCAATGGGCTTGTATCGTTCCATCACGATCGGTATAGGTAGCCAGAAACATCATATAATAGTTATATCCGTAAGCGATATCTCCCAAATGGTCGAAGCAGAACTGGTAACCGTATGCCTCGTTTAGGCGTAGCATACCATAGATTCCCATCAAGCCTTGATGAGCGTGATCGCCGGTCTTGTAAAATGTTCCTTCGTTGACTTTGTCTCCCGGATAGGTTTCCAAATCATAGCAACCGGTGAACGTCATGGCAGCTAAAAGCATTGTTGCCAAATAGATTATGATCTTTTTCATGTCTTCAACTATTTAAAATGTAAGGTTTAAACCAAATGTTGTTAATCGCATAGTCGGATATTTCGTGCCAGACACCTCAGGATCCAGTCCCTTATATCCCGTAAAGGTCAAAGCATTGTCGATGCTGACATATAAACGGAAGTTGTCGATCAAGATAAAGACGGTTTTGGGGTTTGCATCGGCTACCGGAAAAACCTTTGACTTCATCAGATTGTGCGACAATACCGGCGTGTCCTGATCCCGATCTGAGAACCAACTCAGGTAGTGGTTTCGAACAAATTTGCTGAACTCGTTATTGGCTTCATTCTTTTGGAATGCAAGAATTTCGCGAATACCTGTATCGGTTGAATCGGTCAGTTCGACCTCCCAACCTACCAGCCGTTTATAGATAGCAGCCCAATCCGTAAAGGTTCGGGCCTGTCCCAATGCTGAAGCAATTTCACCAAACTGACTGCGGTAATCTGCCATGCTCTGCTCGGAAACCAACTGCTGACTGTGAACGTTCTTTTTGATTGACAACAGCACCTGATTGGGGTTAACCGGCTTGATCAGGTAGTCGGCGATTTTGGAGCCCACGGCCTTATCCATAATGTTCTCCTCTTCACTCTTGGTTACCATGATAACCGGTGTTGTGGGGCGTATCTCTTTGATTTTGGGCAATGTCTCGAGGCCGGTCATACCCGGCATCATCTCATCGAGAATGATCAGATCATAAGGATGCGATCCGACCATATCGATCGCATCGTATGCATTGTTGGCTGTCTCTACTTCGTATCCTTTCCCCTTTAGAAACAGGATATGCGGTTTCAGCAGGTCTATTTCATCATCTACCCAAAGAATGCGGACTCCATTACTCATATTCAACAACTTTTTTGATATGCAATCAGAAATAAATCTCCCTTCAAACAAATATAATGCAAAAAAGAGGTTTTTATTGTTTGTGATCGAACTTTACCACAAATTAACATCTTAACACTGAGTTCAATTAAGATTAACAGATATGTAGCAAGAAGTTAATATTTCGTCAATACGGCACCCATATTTTTGCGGCGAAAACAGACAGATTTATCAAACAAAGTCGCAATGAAACAAAGATTTAGTCGTTTTTTATTCACTTTGATCTTTCTACTGCTGGCTACCGTAGCCATGTCACAAACTTCCAACGGTATTATTTATGGAACCGTTCTGGAGGCCAAAAGCAAGCAACCTGTTATCGGAGCAAGTGTGTCCATCGAGGGTACTACAATCGGAACCTCGACCGATCTCGATGGAAAATTTCTGTTACAAGATCTGCCTCAGGGAAACTACACAGTTCGAATCTCATTTCTTTCTTTTAAAACATTTGTTTCCGAACCTTTAACTATTAAAGGTGGCGAATCGACTGCACTTAACGTGGAGTTGGTCGAAGAGGTCAGCGAACTCGCCAATGTAGTGGTGGTTGCCACCCGTAAAGTCAATTCTGATGCAGGAGTGCTGTCACAGATGCGTGAAATGTCACTGGTCGCCAGCGGAACATCGGCTCAGGCAATTGCACAAACCCAAGATCGCGATGCAGCCGAGGTGGTGCGCCGAATCCCTGGAATCTCTATTCTGGATGACAAGTTTGTGGTGGTACGTGGCCTTGCTCAACGATATAATAATGTATGGATCAACGGTGGAGCAGTACCAAGCTCGGAAGCGGATACCCGTTCGTTCTCTTTCGACATTCTTCCCAGCAGCCAGCTTGATAACATGATGATCGTTAAGTCGCCTGCACCGGAGATCCCGGGAGATTTCTCCGGAGGATTTGTACTGATCCGTACGAAAATCCTGCCCGAGAAAAACTCGCTGCAGTTCTCCTATACTACCGGGTTCAACAGTATGACCCATTTCCATGATTTCAAATATAATCCGGGTGGTGTTGCCGATGCTTTCGGCTTTGGAAGCGCCAGCCGTGATCTCAACGACAATGTACCGGCCCGTGTTGATGATGGTAATGCGGAACAGGTTGACAAAGTGACGAAAAACGGTTTCCGCGAAGAGTGGCGTGTCAAAAGCCGTCGTCCATTATGGGATCAAAAATTCAATTTTGCGATCAATCGTAAATTCAATCGTGAGAATGGAGATCAGATCGGTTTGGTCGGGGCTTTGAATTACAGCAACACGAACAAAAGTTTCCTCGACATGGAAAACTCCCGGTACGGCATATACAACGGTATCGAGGACACTAAAAACTATTCATATAAATACACCGACAATCAATATACCAACGATGTGAAGTTGGGTGCCATGTTGAATCTTTCGTACGTGCCGGCTCCAAAAGATGAAGATCATATCAACAAATATGAATTTCGCAATATATTCAATCAGTTGGGACGTAACCGTTATACCGAAAGGGAGGGTTTCCAAAATATCAGCGGGTACTATGACCAACAGAAAGAGGAGTTCCTTTATACATCGCGAGGAAGCTATACCGGACAGTTTGCCGGTGAACACCGTATCCGTCAGACGCGGATAGACTGGAATGCCAGCTACTCTTATGCCAACAAACGTCAACCGGATCGTCGGATAGTCGAACGTCAAAAGGACCCAAGCAACGGTATTGACCAATATCAGATCGATCAGTCATTTATCTCACGTGATTTCATCTCTCTGGACGAGCATATTGCGTCAGCTGCAGCCAACCTCAGTCAGCCGTTGAATCCATCGTCCGAAAACCCCATCGAACTGAGAGCCGGTATATATGGCGAATACAAGACCCGTACCTACAAAACCCGTGCTTTCGAATACAAATGGGATATAGACGCCGATCTGCCCCAGGGCTTTGCTTCACTGCCGATTTGGGAAATTATGGTTCCGTCTAATCTGGGCGTGGACAAAATTCACATCAACGACCAGAGTGAACCCACGGACAACTACAAGGCAAACAATCATCTGGAGGCTGTGTATGCCGCTTTCAATATTCCCCTGGGCAAATTCAACATTTACACTGGAGCACGCCTGGAGATGTTCCGTACGGCCGTTACCTCTTTCGGTAACGTAAGCAACACAAAACGCGTGTACGATTACATCAATCTGCTGCCATCACTGAACGCTACTTACAATTTCAATAAAAAATCGCTGTTGCGTCTTGCATATGGTATGACTGTCAACCGTCCTGAATTCCGGGAGTTGTCACCGTCCACTTACGAAGATTTCGATATGTACAGTTTGGTCATGGGTAACCCTAACCTCAAACAGGCTGTGATCCAAAATATCGATCTGCGTTATGAATGGTATGTGGCATCCGGGGAGATTATCTCGTTGGGCGCATTCTACAAACGCTTCAAAAACCCGATCGAGTGGACCTATACGGATGCAGGCGGATCCTACATATACTCTTTCCAGAATGCCTTGTCAGCCGATCTGTACGGTTTGGAACTGGATCTCAAAAAAGACCTTTCGTTTTTGGGCATGCGTAACTTTAGCCTGGCGTTCAACGCATCCTGGATCAAAAGTAATGTCCACTTCCCGGCAGATGGTATCGAGCACGACCGTCCCATGCAGGGCCAATCTCCCTACCTGATCAATACCGGTCTGTTCTATCAGAATGATCGGATCGGGTTCTCGGCAGCCATCCTGTATAACCGAATCGGTAAACGTATTGTTGGAATCGGACGTACGGCAGACTCTCAGGGTAATACTCAAAATAACACGATTCCCGACATTTATGAGATGCCCCGTAATGCTGTGGACATCACCCTCTCACAACGCATTTCGAAAGTGTTCGAGTTAAAATTGTCCGGACGTGACCTGTTGGCCGAAAATATCAGCTTCAAACAGTTCCCGACTTTCACTACAGCAGACGGGGCGACTGAACATCGTGAACAGGTTACAAAAAGCTACAACCCTGGGCGTTCATTCTTCTTGACAGTGGTGGCGACCTTCTAAATCCGGTGAGCTTTGACTACGGAGTAACTTTTACAACGCAACTCTTCATATGAAATCAAACGAACTCAATTTAAAACAACAGTTTAACATGAAATCCATGAAAAAGTTTTCTCTTTTGCTTATGGCAGCCATGGCCGTATTTGCGGTCAGCTGTGAAAAAAATTCAGGTGGCGAAGGCGGTGACGGTGGTGACGGCGGAGACGGCGGCAGCAATGGCAGTAGCGAGTATTATACGACGCTCGGCACCCAACAGAGTCGCGATAACGCCGGTAACTTGATCCCCAACACCTATGACCTTGGCAATGGCAACCAAGAGTATCCGTTCAAAGGTCATGTGACGTTGGATGCTTCTAAAAAATATTTGCTTCGCGGTTGGGTATATATTACCGATGGCTCTTCGATCACTATTCCTGCCGGTACGGTTATTCTCGGAGACAAAGACACCAAAGCAGCACTGATTATTGAGCGTGGTGGTAAAATCCATGCTACGGGAACAGCTCAAAAACCTATCGTCTTTACGTCTGAACAGCCTGCCGGATCTCGCAGACCCGGAGACTGGGGCGGTATCATTATTTGCGGTAAGGCCAAAAACAACCTGAACGAAATGCAGATCGAAGGAGGTCCTCGCACCAAACATGGTGGTGATGACGATGCCGACAACTCAGGAGAATTGCAATATGTTCGTGTCGAATTTGCCGGCTATCCGTTCAAAACGGACCAGGAGATCAATGGTATCACTTTCGGTTCAGTCGGTAGCGGAACCAAAATCGACCATTTGCAGGTATCCTATTCGAACGATGATTCATACGAATGGTTCGGCGGAACGGCAGATTACAAATATTTGGTGTCTTACCACGGTTGGGATGATGACTTCGATACGGATAACGGCTTCTCGGGTAAAGTACAGTACGCTTTGGCAGTGCGCCATCCGAAAATTGCCGACCAATCGCTCTCGAATAGCTTTGAATCGGATAACAATGCTGATGCGAAAACCGTTGAACCCTATACTACAGCTCGTTTCTGCAACGTTACGCTGATCGGCCCGATGGCTCAGGATGAAACCTTTTTCAATACCTCATACGATGTCAGCAATCCCGGTGCTGCATACATTGACGGTGGCGGACTTTTCCCGAACAATGGTTCGCGTTTGGGTCAGTATCAGGCAGGTGTACAGATTCGTCGCAACTCACGTCTGTCGTTGCAAAATGCAGTGATCGCAGGGTATCCGGTTGGTGTAATGATCGAAAATGACAAATTGGCCGGTACGCAAGAGAATGCTACAGCTACTGGAAGCACATTCAAAAATATCTTCCTGGCAGGTTATCAGGATAATGCGGCAGATGCAAAATTTGATAACAAGACTGCACAAAGTTTCGGTATCCTGGGTAGTGATATCAATAAGAAATGGCAGGACAGCCGTTCAGCAGACGGGAAAAACTTTACCGAAGGCGAAATCTCATTCTCACATGCATATCTGTTGGCTGCAGAGCGTGGTAATAAAATTTTCGAAACGATTGCCGAACTCGGTTTGAATCAGCCCAACAGTCTGCTGGCTAATCCTAACTATGGACCTAAAGCAGGTAGCCCGTTGTTGTCTGTACCTGCTGCCGATGGTTTCACGGATTCAGGTTTCGCCGGTGCTTTCAAGAGCGATGCTGAAGCGGATAACTGGATGAACGGTTGGACCAGCTTCACTCCGCAGACGAATGTCTACTAATCTCTTTATATAGAAAAGGTTGTAAACTTCAGTTTACATCATCTTGCTCAGTCGATTTGTCAGAAGACAGATCCCTCTATCCACAAAGGGCTGCTCAATCGAGCAGCCCTTTGTGGATATTTTGCAGATGTTAATGAAATAGTCCTTTAGGGAAGAACAACTGGCTGTTTTATTAAATACTTCTTCCTGGATAGACTTTTAGAGCTTCATGGATACACTCAGCAGCAGCCAACAGATCCTCACATTTGAGCACGTACGCGATGCGGACTTCGTTCCGTCCAAGCCCCGGGGTTGCATAAAAGCCCGCTGCCGGTGCCAACATCACAGTCTGATCCTTATACCGAAACTCTTCGAGCATCCAACGTGCAAACCGATCGGCATCATCGACCGGTAATTTGACGATGGAGTAAAAAGCGCCACGTGGAGTTGGACAATAGACCCCTTCGATTGCGTTCAGAGCCTTGACGATGCAGTTGCGACGAACGACATACTCATCGTGTACTTCCTGGAAATAGCTTGGAGGTGTATCGAGTGCGGCAATAGCGGCTACCTGTGCCAAGTAGGGAGGACAAAGACGGGCCTGTCCCATACGCAATGCGGCATCGAGTACCTCCCGATTTCGAGTAACAAGAGCTCCCAAACGGACTCCGCACATGCTGTACCGTTTCGATACGGAGTCGATCATGATGACATTCTGCTCGGCTCCTTTGAGGTTCATTCCTGAAAAATGTTTGGCCCCATCATAACAGAATTCTCGATAGACCTCGTCACATATCAGGAACATGTCGTGCTTGAGTACAATATCCCGCAACTGTTCCAACTCGTTCTGGGAGTAGAGATAACCGGTCGGGTTGTTCGGGTTGCAGATCAGGATCGCTTTGGTTCGAGGGGTGATATGGCGGTCAAACTCCTCGATGGGAGGCAGTGCGAAATTGTTTTCAATCGATGAAGGTATGGTGCAGACTTGGACACCGGCTTCAACCGCAAATCCGTTGTAGTTGGCGTAAAAGGGTTCAGGAATCAGCACCTCGTCCCCCTCGTCAAGGCAGATCGAAAGGGCCATAAAGATCGCTTCGGATCCGCCGTTGGTAATGATCAAGTTTTCGTAAGTCAGATCGATCCCAACGCTTTGGTAGTAACCCACCAGTTTGCGGCGATAGGACTCCAATCCGGCCGAATGTCCGTAAGCAAAAATTTTATCTTGAATTCCTTTGACCGCATCGATAGCGATTTGAGGCGTTGGAATATCGGGTTGACCGATGTTCAGATGGTATATTTTGACCCCCTGTCGTGCTGCCGCTTCGGCATAAGGAACCAGTTTGCGGATGGGCGAGGCAGGTAAAATTCGACTTTTAGATGATAAACAAGGCATGGTGTCAGATTTCAAAATGCAGTGTAACAAATCTAAAAAAAAGATTTTTATTGTAACTTTGTTCCCACCGTTTTTTTATTGTACAATCTGCCACAGTGTTGGCAATCAAATATCTGGCGTTGGTTGAAAAAGATTCTGCCATGCCCGAAATGTGCCTTAAAACTTTCGACAAATGAAAATCTCTTCGAAAACCTTGATCCAACTGGTTGTCGTTGTCATTGTCGTGGGTGCACTGTTGCACAGTAAGTATCCCACCGCAGGATTGATCATTGCGCTTTGTGCCATAGGCGTTTATCTGTTGCGCAATCTGCCTACTGCGATTCGTGATATCCGCCATTTCAAGCAGCTCAATCGCAATGCCAAGGTGCGTTTGGTTACCTATACGGCACTGCTTTATATTTTGATCCACGGTGCAGTTACCGGTTCAATCCCCAATTTCCTGTTGTTGTTAATGCTGGGAATTGATTATCTGATTTACGATAATCAGCCGCCGAAATAGTTCTGTCCCGAATACGTCATGCTCAGTTGTTATTTTATGCGCCGATCTACGATTATTTGTCTGCTTTTGTGTGTTGTGCTGCTCTCCTCGTGTGGAGGTTCGGCCAGCAAAAACAGTCGTAACTCCGAGACTCTCGATACACTTTATACCCCTCGATACGCCTCTGGCTTTGAGATGTTCCGTCACGGAAAGAGTACGATGATCCATATCATCAATCCATGGCAGGGGGCTGACAGTGTTTCGCAATGGATTTTTCTCTCTCGGGATGGGGAAAAGGCTCCGGCAGATTTTGATGGCATAACGGTTCCGACCCCGATTCGCAAAGCTGTGTGTATGTCCTCTTCCTATGTGGCTTTTTTGGAGGCTTTGGAAGCAGACACTATTATTCGAGCCATTTCAGGAACCAACTTTATCTATTCCAAACAGATTCGGGAACGAATTGCTGCCGGTGAGATTGTCGAAACTGGATATGATAACAGTTTGAATTTCGAGCAAATAGTCGCTTTGCAGCCCGATGTTGTGTTCCTGTACGGAATTACCGGCGAAAACGCGCTTACAGCGAAACTGAACGAGCTAGGCCTGCAGACGATCTATATTGGCGATTATGTTGAGAACAATCCTTTGGGACGGGCCGAATGGATCACGTTGTTTGGTGAATTTGTCGATAAAGGACAAAGAGCAACCGCTATTTTTGACAGTATTTGCACGGAATATAATCGAGCAAAAGAGTTGGTGGCGCAAGTTGACCAGCGTCCTGAAGTAATGCTGAATGCGCCATGGCAGGACTCCTGGTTTGTTCCCGGAGACCGTAGCTATATGGTGCGTTTGATCGAGGATGCGGGAGGTGATTATGCCTGCCGTGGCGTGGATTCGGATCAGAGTCGCCCAATCAGTACTGAGACCGCTTTTGTAACCGCTTCGAAAGCTGACTATTGGCTCAGTCCCGGTATGGCTACCTCTTTAGCGGAGTTGCGGGCGATGAACCCCCGTTTTGAGTCGATCAAGCCGGTACGCGAAAATCACGTATTTAATAACAATGCTCGTATTACGCCAAGTGGAGGAAGTGACTTTTGGGAATCCGGGGCCCTCTATCCCGATCGTACGCTCAAAGATATGATTCGCATTTTACATCCCGAGTTGCTGCCAGACCATGAGCTGTTCTATTTCCATCAGCTAAAATAGAGCAATGCCTCCCCTTCTGCTTGGGATAAATTGTGGGCTAAGGGACAGGATGAGTAAATAAAATACCTTTAGTAAAACTCCATTAAAGAGTGTTCTGTTAAGGGGTAACACAGCTTTACTAAAGATAACTACGAAAAGTTTTCTGGATTAAACCCAGTCCAAATTAAACGGTTCAAATTGATATAGACATTTCTGCATGAAAGACCGAACGATACTCTGTTTTATTCTGTTGTCCCTGTTGCTGGTCATTCTGTTTGTTGCCAGCCTGTTGTTGGGATCGGTCTCCTTGCAGGTTAAAGAGGTGTTGGGGGTGATCCTGGGTCAGGAGGTCGATCCTCAAACCCGGATACTTGTAACGCACTTTCGGTTGCCTAAAGCCATTACAGCTCTGGTTGTAGGTGCCGCTCTCTCTGCAAGCGGGCTGCAGATGCAAACGTTGTTCCGGAACCCGTTGGCAGGCCCTTATGTGTTGGGTATCAGTTCGGGTGCCAGTCTCGGTGTGTCTCTTTTCTTGTTGGGAGCGCCTCTGTTGGGTGTTTCGGTCGCTTCGGAAACCCTGCGCAATATCGGCGTGGTGGGCTCTGCTTGGATTGGGACAGCATTGATCTTGGCCGTTATCATGGCGGTCTCGGTGCGACTTAAGGATATTATGGCTATTCTGATTTTGGGTATGATGTTTGGCAGTGCTGCTTCTGCCATTGTCCAGATTCTGCAATACCTCAGCCCGGATTCAGCCCTCAAATCATTCGTCGTATGGACCATGGGTAGCCTTAGTGGTGTTTCGCTTCAACAACTGGGTTTGATGAGTGGTATTGTTGTGGCGGGCCTGGCCCTTTCGATCTATCTGATTAAACCGCTCAACCTGCTTCTGTTGGGCGAGAATTACGCCCGGACAATGGGCCTCAATATCCGTTGGATTCGATTCCTGCTTTTTGCCAGTACAACCTTGTTGGCGGGTACCGTTACGGCGTTTTGTGGCCCGATCGGCTTCATCGGAATTGCGGTGCCGCATGTGGCACGAATGCTGACCGGAAATGCCGATCATCGGGTCTTGATGCCCGCTTCGATGTTGATGGGCAGCGTCACGATGCTGTTGTGCGATATTATTGCTCAATTACCGGGGCATGAAATGGTCCTTCCGGTTAATACGATCACGGCGTTGTTGGGTATTCCGATCATTGTGCTGGTCATTGTCCGCAATCGCAAAATTTTCTAATTCCGTCTCTCATGTCTGCAACCGACCATACTATTCAACTGCAGGATCTCGCATTGGGATATCCCGGGCGTACTCTGTTTGAACATGTTGATCTCTCTTTTAACCGGGGAGAACTCACGGCACTGATCGGTCGTAACGGAACCGGAAAGAGTACGCTTTTGCGAACCGTCATGGGGTTACTCAAACCGTTACATGGACAGATCCTGATTGGGGGAGATTCGGTGCATACGCTGTCACAACGGGAAATTGCCGCACGAATCAGCTTTGTGTCGACCGAAAATGTACGAGCCAGCAATTTGAAGGTGAATAATATCGTTGGGTTAGGTCGTGCGCCCTATACCAACTGGATTGGAAGTCTTACGGATGAGGATCGAGAGATTGTCCAAGAGTCGTTACGTCTGGTGGGCATGGAGGCCTTTGGCGAAAAAAACGTCAGTACGCTCAGTGATGGAGAGTGTCAGCGTGTGATGATTGCCCGTTCGTTAGCACAAGATACGCCGGTTATTCTGCTTGATGAGCCAACCGCTTTTTTGGATCTCCCCAATAAGTATGAGATCGTCTTGCTACTGAGATCTTTGGCCCGGGAACAGGGTAAAACGATTCTCTTTTCGACGCATGACCTGAATGTTGCGCTAGAGTTGTGCGATCCGATTGTCATGATCGATCAAGGTAAATTCCTTTACGGCTCTCCGCAAGAGATGATCGATGCCGGAAATATCGATCGTTTATTCCGGGATGGACATCTGCTGTTTGACCATGCCACCCGAACGGTCCAAATCCGATAATTCCATAGAGTCATATCTTGTATTGTGTAAAGGGCATGGGTCGTATCAGGATACGATAAAATGCCTTGGCCGGCATGTTTTGTATTCAGGGAGGAATAAAAGTTGTAGTTGCGGCAAAGGGTTGTGCCTCAATAAGGAGGCGTTTTTTTGTGGGGGAGTCTAAAAGGGATTAGCGGTAACAGCTTTGTCCGGTACAGTAGTGGCATGGAGATTATTTTATTGGTCGAATTGATGTGAAAATAGGAGAGTTTTGTTATCTTTGGTAATGAACACTTAATCCTCCTCGGTATGCATCTGCCCCACATTGGTAAAGGGACAAACAACCGTTTGGCCTATTTTTCTAAAAATCTGATCCGTTATATTACGCCAAAGGTTTGGCTTCATCGCCGGTTGAATAAAGTGCTGGCAGAGTTGGACAAACGTCCCGACAAAGACTATATCCTGAAACGGGTCGAATATTATAATCGGTTGCAGGGAGTTGTGCCGCTTGATCCCGCGCGTGCCAAACCTTTAGCTCTGCATAAATTCGGAGATGCCGGTTCGACCTATTTCTTCGATAGCTATGAGTTTACCCGCTGGTTCAGCGACTCGTTAAAATGGTGTTATCTGTTTGGCGATGTGACTCACGTTCCGCCTGTGCCGTCGATTGTGAAAAGTCGTCCGATTGAGGGCGATATTGCCAATTCCGTGTTGCTAAATCTCGATAAGGTGCGTCATTTTACCTTTATCAAAGATCATATTCCGTTCCGGAAGAAAATGGATAAAGCTATCTTCCGTTTGAGTATTTCCGAGAAACCGCATCGCAGAAGGTTTGTTCAGATGTATTTTGGCCACCCGATGTGCGATACCGGTATCATTTCGCCACTGCCCGATGATCCACCAGAATGGGTTAAAAAGAAGATAACGCTGTATGATCATCTGGTGTATAAGTTTGTTGTCTCTTTGGAGGGCAATGATGTGGCTACCTGCCTGAAATGGGTCATGTCTACCAACTCGATTGCGGTAATGCCTCGTCCGACCTATGAAACCTGGTTTATGGAGGGCTCGTTGATCCCGAATTACCATTATATTGAGATTAAAAAGGACTATTCTGACCTCCCGGAACGATTGCAATACTACATTGACCATCCCGAAGAGGCGGAAGCCATTGCCCGTCATGCACATGAATACATCGCTCAATTCAAGGATAAAAAGCGTGAAAGATTGATTTCATTACTGGTTCTACAGAAATATTTTCGTTGTACGGGGCAGCAACCCTAATCTTGCCTGCGTTTGAAGATCACTTGCTGAGACCTGAAATGTGTCGATCCCTAACTTTTTAGTAATAATTACATAGTGCATCGAAGAATGTTGAGGGTAAGCGAATAGGTGTGTCCTTCTTGGGCCTATTGGGCTGATCAGTTCGAAGATGTATTGTGAGGGTTTAAAGCCGTATATAAGAAAACCAAGCAGCCGATTGTTATTTATACAATCGGCTGCTTGGTTTTATGCTGGATGGGGAACTCAATCGTTGCCTGGAAGCGATCGCTTGGGGCAGTGTAGCTTAACGTTCCTGGAATTGAGTCCTAACACAGAGTATTTGTGAAGTTATTGCTTATCGAGATTGTGAGTATTTGTGCCGCTGGACGATGTGGTATCGGAGTCTGCGATAGATGTCGGTTGAGCAGTGGCCTGCGAATGAGCTTGTGCAGCTGCCAGCTCTTCTGCCTCCATTTGGGCCCGAGATTTACTCCGATTGACCAAATA
>ENA-OWPL01001221-OWPL01001221.1-human-gut-metagenome-genome-assembly--contig:-NODE-1221-length-15566-cov-3.489330_pt1 | contig 15566 bp, 14 predicted proteins | sample MGYA00248263_ERZ651844 | MGnify/ENA primary metagenome ERZ651844 (study PRJEB26924, sample SAMEA4378256) | human gut metagenome | biome: human gut; feature: human-associated habitat; material: faeces...
GATTCGCGCTCCCCCAGCCGCCGTTGACTCCGCCACCGAATTGCGCGCCTGCGGTCAACGAAGCGCTAAAGGATTCGGTCAATCTTCCTTCAAGCGAAACTGACAAGCTTGCCGTGTCGCGGGCTTGTTCGGCATCGTCGGCCGCAAAGGTTACATCGCGCCAATCCACAAACGAAGCACTCGCGTCTCCTGCATCGGGCAGGAATTCATGATGCCAGAGCGCGGCGGCGGTCAACGCCAATTCGGGCACGCCGGCGGATTCGTAGGGCAGTTCAAAGTGAGCCAGCAAACCGAGTGCCGATCGCAGCGATTGATAGGTTTCCGAATGAACGTAGAGCGCCGATCCGTTGCCGCTCGATTCGGTGACGTCCGGCCGATGCATGAAGGCGTAGTCAAAGCGAGCTGTGGGGCCGACGGATAAACCGGGTGCAATACCGAAGAACATTTCAGCGCCGAAAACCAGATTGCCGCCCCAAGCCGTCCAATCGCTTGAAGCCCGATCGCGCCAGCTGCCGAAAGCCGCACCGCGATCGAGGTCCGCATTTTCGATCGATATCTGTACCAGACCGAAAATGTTTGAGCCGGGTAGAGCATCGGGTGCGTAGCGAAGGTGGGCACCCGCAACGAACGATTCGGCTTTCAGTTGACTGCGGTCGCTGCCGTGGAAAACGTCCTCGCGCTTAATCGCCGCAACGTGACCGCTTAAAAGAAGCGTTCCGCTGTCGATGTGCCGGCTTTGTTGCAATCCCGCAAGTACGCCTGCGTAGCTCGACCGCATGTCAAGCCGCCCGTCCTGTAGGTATCCGCCCAACGGAACTGCAAAGGCAACAGTTCCATCGGGGTCTGCCGATCCGGATGCTGCGAGGGCAGACGAACCGTCAAGCAGCGCGTCCGAAACACGACGAAAGGCATTGAGCGAAGCGGCGCCAACTCGAGAAAAGACTTCGGGCGTAAGCGATTCGTAGGCGGATTGAAGGTCGCTGCCGTCAGCATCGGAAAAGTCGAGCGCGGCAACGAGGTTCCGCATGCCGCCTTTTGCTTCGGTTGCATGCCGATCGAAGGCTGCTGCCACTTTGCGCGCTTCGTCGGTATGCGCAAACCGGCTGTAGGCATCGGATTCACGCGAAGTGACGACGGTAAGCTTTTGGGAGTCCGCGTCGTATGTTGCGTTCATTGAAAGTGTGGGGGAAGCGACTTGAAGCGCCTGCGATTCACCGGGTTTTGCAATCGAGATCGATTCGTGGGTAGTCGAAACGGTACCGTCATCGTTTTTTTGCACAGTGGGACGGCTTGGGAAAAATCAACCGTAACGGACGTGCCGAAGTAGCTTTCCGTCGGAGCGATGTCCGCGGTAAAGAGCGCTTCTTTACCGTCCACTTTTGAAGCCGTGCCTTCGATCACGATTCGATCGGTGTTCCCCGAGCCGTCGAATTCGAGTGCCAGACGCCCGTCGGTGCCTTCCACGTAGTCTCCTTGAATGTAGATCGTGCCGATGCTGTTGCCCGGCGCCAACGTTCCGTTGTTGGTAAACGTATCGACTTTGTAAAGGGCGTTGCCTGAAAGAACGGCGCCGTTGTCGACGGCTACATTTTTGATGTCGGCGACGCCGTTAAACGAAAGGCGGCCGCCGCAGACATTCATCACGATGGACGCTTTTTGCGTGTCGCCAGGTTCCGAATCGACGCCGGCAAAGATGCGGCCTTCGTAGTGCATGGCAAAAGCGGAATCGGCTTCGTAGTCGTCGACGGTCACGTCGCCATCGGCATGCTTGACGCCGAAATTTAGAGTTGTGAGATAGCTGTCAGGATCGGCATCCTCGGGCAGAACAACGGATTCGTCCTCCGGATTCCAGTAGGAGAGGATATCGCCCGTCAGATGTGCGCCTTGCAGGAAATTGATTTGTTCGACATAGGCGTTGTCGGAAATGTAGATCGCAGCCAAGCCGCCCGCGAGAGTCCCTGCAACGTCGAAGTTTTTCACAAGCGCGCCGTCCAGGCCGAGTCTTTCGTTTTCCGCTCGCCTTTCATCTTCGGTTTCGCAATAACGGTCGTTGAAGATGAAGCTGCCTCGTTCTTCGATGTTGTTGCCCAAGAGGTTGCCGCCGAAATCAAAGCGCACTGCAGTGCCGAGTGCGCCAAGCGCTTGAATCGTGCCTTTGTGTTCGACAAAGTGGTCTTTGCCGTAGGAAACAAGAACACCGTATCCTTCAACGCCGTCTGCCGAGATCAGAGTGTCGCCATCCGTACGCAGGACGTTGCCGGTGCCTTCAAGGCGAATGCCTATGCCGTAGGCGCCGGTCGTGAGGATGTCTGCGGCCTGCGTTACATCGTTGTAGCTACCGTAAACATGCAGCCCGATTCCCCACGCATTGTCGTTGGCTCCACCCCAAATCCAACCGTCGCCCGATTCGTTGCGCGCGTAGTAGGGATTGGTGTTCACGAACACGCGGCGAGCGGTTTCCGATTCTCCGCTGTGGTAAATCGAGTATCCGAACCAATTGCGACGATCGAGCTTAAATCCTAGGTCCTGCATAACCGCAAGCTCGGCTTCCATCGGTACGCTCCAGTTTCGCCAGTTTTGATGGCTCAACAGACTGTTTTGCAGCTCAACGTGGCTTAGCTCGGGAAAAAGCGCATACAGATCTTCGCTGCTGTTCTCGGGATCCGGCAAATAAGTAATCTCCCAGCCGACAACGGGCAGGCCCGGCACCCGTACGGAGCTTAGGTTGTTCGGAAAGGAAAGCTCGGCGCCGTCGAGTACGTCGCTCACGTGTTTGCCCGTAAAGTAGATGCCGCTAGCGCCGTTAAGGGCTCCATCCGCATCGATCGGGATGTTGAATTCATCATGGCTGCCCGTAGCCTCCCAACTGATCGTCATGCCGGCTTTGGCGGAATCGCCGTCGACGTCGCGCAAGCCTTCGGTCCAGGCGGTTACGCCGTCGTCAAAGCGCGTACTGATCATTGTGTACTCAGTTCCCGTACCGTCGGCGACAATTGTGTTTGAGAGCGTAGCGTTGCTCATGTTGAAGGACCCGATGCCTAAGGCATGCGCCATTTCATGAACAAGCGTGGCCGTCAGGTTGATGGCGCCGCCGTCTTGCGAGAGCGGATGGAGAGAACCCGAGGCCCAATCGCCGCCCGGGTTACGGGGACTGTCGATCGTGATGACGGCGTGCGAATCTCCGGCTGATGCGGAAAAGTTATTTTCGGTTAAGAGCGCAGAAAGAAGCGTGTTGTCGTCGACTCCGGTCGGAAGGCTGGTTGCGGACGCGTTGATATCGTCAGGGTCAGTCTTTGTAGCGATAAGATCAATGACGGCCGGGGACGTATTTTGAAGGCCGTCCTCAAGTAGACTGCCCCAATACTCGAGCCCCGAAGTAATAAGCTGCCGCTCCCGGTCGGTGAGAACAGCGCTGGCGGTCACCGGCTCGCCCCACTTATCGGTGCTCTCGCCGATGTCGAACACTCTCAGGACGACAAACGGGCGGCCGTTCGGAGTGTTGATGGTTACTTCTTCGGCGGCAGGAACAGCTGCCGACGCAAGAAGCGTCAAAGCGGCGAAGGTGTACGAGAAAGGACGTTGCATAACCGGAACCGAAAAAGTTCTCCCGGGCAAAGCGCGGAACAGTCGGGAGAACCAAAGGCCGTGCGGCTGCGCGGCAGTTCATCGGAACAATGATACACACGGGCCTTGAAGGCGAGACGAGAAAGTTTTGCGTGGTCGGCAGGGAGAGAGGTAAATGTTCGGGAATCCGTGGGCCGTTGGTCGCCAAGCGTGCGATCTGCGTTCGACGAAATCTTTTTTGTGCGGATAAGCACTTTCAAACTCCGAAATTGTCTGCACTATTCGCGGCACCAAGTCTGCATGTCTTGGTTAGTTCAAAATCGGCCTAAACAGGTTCTCACAGATCCGGTTGGGTTTCTCATGTTTGCGCGCCCGATTTTGTTCCCGTCATCTCATCTCACGCCACGTTAAACTGCCGGTTTGCAGTGCATCGTTGCATGTTGCGTCAACAGCCTTATAAAAAGTGGAGATGCCCATGACCTCGGTCTATCCGGATCCCAACCGAATCATCGCCAACGAATACGGTACGACGAGTTTTCTTAAAAACGTCATCAAGGCGCCCAACATCGAAGTCGGCGACTTCACCTACTACGACGACGCAGACGATCCGACCAAGTTCGAAGAGCGCAATGTTCTTTTCAACTACCCAATCTTCGGCGACAAGCTCATCATCGGCCGCTACTGCATGATCGCTCAAGGCGTGCAGTTCATCATGGGTGCGGCCAACCACCGGATGTCGAGCATCTCGACGTATCCGTTCAACGTGATGGGCGGTGTTTGGCGAGAGCGCACGAAGCCGCATCTCGACGAACTACCTCGCCACGGCGACATCGAGATCGGCAACGATGTCTGGATCGGCCGCGAGGCCAAGATCATGCCGGGCGTCAAGATCGGCGACGGCGCCATCATCGGTGCGTATTCGGTTGTGGCAAAGAATGTGCCGGCTTATACGATCGCCGTTGGAAATCCCGTGCAACTAAAGCGCAAGCGGTTTGACGACGAGATGATCGAGCTCTTGGAAGAGCTCGCCTGGTGGAACCTAAAGGCCGAGGAACGAGCACCCAATTCACCAAAACAGAGTGGTTACTCCGTCAAAAGCCCCGAGAAATCGGGGCAAAATTTTACTCCTGAAGTGGGTGTATATAATTATATACACCCACTAGGCGATGCGAAAAATGGACCAGACGAAGGAGTGGTCGATCAAAATCCGCCGCGTCACAATTACTGACAAGAAAACTGGAACCAAGTACATCGAAGAGCGGCAATAACAATACGACCCGATCAAGAAGTACAATCGCGTGATTTCGAGTCGGAGAGTCGGTGAGAAAATTCGGAAAAACTCTACCGAGGTGGTCCGTTGTCGTCCGAAAAAGAAATCGTCGTCCGCTTCGTCCGAGTTGGAGGCCGTACGGGTTCGCTCCGGCGCGACCGATTTGCTGTCCTACGTAGGAAAGATTTCAGGCATTGACGCTGCGGTGCGGGCCGCCTACCCCAACGGTGGCACCGGGGAGAAACTTCTTTCCGTTGCGCAGTACCTCGTTGCGTCGGGGGAGACGGTTCACAACATCGAAGCATGGCAGTGAGCACGATCTTCCGTATGAGGAAGGGCTTTCCGAAGACGCCTGCTACAACCTCTTTGAGGAGCTCGGTCTGAACGAGTCAGGCTGCCAATCGCTCTTCAAGGAACTCGCTCAAGTCGGTTCCGCCGACAAGCGTGCCTCCATCGCTTTTGACACCACCTCGCACTCCGTCTATGCTGATGGCCTGAAACCCTTTGCGCGTCAAGGATTCAATAAGGACGGAGACGGACTGGACATCTACAAAATCGTCTCCTTCTTCTCCTTGGATTCCGGCCTGCCCGTTTCGTTTGAAATCCAACCCGGGAACATCTCCGACGTCAGCACCTTATTCAATGCTCTCACCCGGGCAAAATGCTACGGTCTCCAAAATCCCGAGTTCACGCTCGACAACGGTTTCTTCACCAAGACCAACGTCCTGCTGTTTCTTCGCTCGAACGTCAAGTTCACCATTCTGGCGACCCTTGGGGACTCGTGGATATACAAGCACCTGAACGATCGGCAGGAAAAGGGCCCGGCCCTCCGAGAAGGTTTCTCCCGCTACTCCTCCCAATGCCCCTTTGATGCTCAAACCAGTGCGGTGAGCGTCATGAAGATGACGCCGTTCTCGTGGAAGCGCCGGCGAACGCGCGGCGGGATCGCCGCGGGCGACAGTGAAACGAAATCCTTTCGTCTTTACTATCACTACTACCTCAACCGAGGCAAGGCAACACTTGAAATTACCGCCTTCAATCAAAAGCTTCGGCGTTGCGAAGAGAACATCGTGTCCGGCGTGGAAATGAGTGAGAGCGAACTGAAATTCGCGGAGACGTATTTTTCCTGGAAGAAGGTCCGGGGAGGAAAGATCAAGGTCACTCCGAACGATGAGGCCATTGCCGAGACTCAGAAGGATTTTGGCGTCTTCGTCTTGGTCAGCAATGCTCACTCGTTGTCGGATTCGTCTCCAAATTTGAAACACATTAATTGACAGACAACGAGTATTATTTGTCTGACGATTTCCTTATTTTGTCTGACAGCAGTAGGAGGATGTCCACTGTACAGCGTGCTTTTAGACTTGAGGAGTCGCTTGACAAACAATTCTGTACCATTGCTGAAAAACTAGGTACGTCGCCCTCAGACACGTTGCGGATGTTTGTGACAGCGTTTGTTGCTAACAAGGGGTTTCCTTTTGCTTTGAGACTTTCCGATGAGTTGACAAACAAACGAGTCTTCAATTCGAACCATCCGAATATCATTACCCCGCCAATTCGGAATGGGCATGCCGTTCTGCCGGCTTCCTGGCGCGAGGACGATGACTACGATGAATAAGGTGGCACCCCAAAATCACGCCGCCAGTGCAAATCCGCAGTTTTTCGAGGTATGGCAAGAGCAGATTTGCTACCAGCATTGTGTGCTCAAGCATGTGAATCGCAAGCCGATGATCAACGCGACGTTGCGGGAACGATTCGGGATTGAAGCCAAGAATTCCTCACAAATCAGCCGAATCATCAAGGATGCGTTGTCGAAGAAGCTGATCAAACTCTACGACCCGGAAGCCGGTCCGCGTTTGCGCCGATACATTCCTTACTGGGCTTAGCGGGGCGTGGATCGATAAGCCGGAAACCACACAAAACGAACGCTCTCCGACCGTATCGACCGAAGAGCGCTTCATTTCATTGGCGAGAGCTGATCTGAATTCCTACTCTTTCTTTTTCCAGTTGTTCCCAAAGGTATGCTGTTCCGTTTCCACAAAACCGCGATGGCCGTGGACGGTGCAGGCGTTGAGAGCCACTTCGAGCTGTGCGAACTCGTTATCGGTGAGCGTCACGTCGGCCGCACCCAAGTTTTCAAGGATTCGCTCCAGATTCTTTGAGCCCGGAATCGGCACCACGTTGGGATACTTGTGCAGCATCCAGGCAAGCGAAATCTGCGCGTTGGTGGCGTTCTTACGCTTGGAGAAGTCGGCGAGCACATCAAGAATCGGTTGATTGGCTGTAATGTTTTCCTTCTTGAGCTGCGGCACGAATTTGCGCACGTCATCGACTTCCTCAAACTTGGTGTCCACCGTCACCTTTCCGGACAAGAAACCGCTTGCAATCGGAGAGAAGGGAACAAAGCCGATGTTGTGTTCAACGCAGTACGGAATCACCTCGGCTTCGCAGCCGCTCAAGCATGGAGTAGATGTTCTGAACGGCCGAAACTGGTGTTACGGCGTGCGCTTTGGCAAGCGTATCGACGTCAACCTGAGACAGTCCCCAACCGCGGATCAGTCCTTCGTCGATCAGGCGCCCCATGGCCGCGGCCACTTCCTCGAAAGATACATCTTCGTTGATTCGGTGCAGATAGTAGAGATCAACGTAGTCGGTCCCAAGACGCTTCATGGAGGCGACGAGATGGGCCTTGACGGCATCGTAGACGCTCGGACTCGCCGCCACTTCATCGGGCCGCAGATGCAGTTTTGTGGCAAGCACGACGTTATTGCGAACCGACCCGAGAGCCTTACCGACGAGCTCTTCGTTGTGTCCCGGATAAAACACCACGTCGCCGTAGACTTCGGCGGTGTCAAAGAAATTGCAGCCGGCATCAAAGGCCTTGCGCATCGCGTTGATGCTGTATTCAGTCTCGGGCACTTTGCCGTAGCCGTGAGAAAAACCCATGCAGCCCACGCCGATGGTGGAGACTTCCAGATCGCGAAGTTTTCTTTTTTGCATCTTTTCCTTCCTTGCTCGTGTTCCTTCAACACCCATTCAAGAGCCTCGGAGAAACGTGTCATTCGTTGCGATTGATTATGGCTGAGCGCAAGAATTCCCGCCTGTCACAGGCTGGGGCAAAAATGTCATTTTTCGGAGATGCCCAAAAAAGCGCCAGAAGCAGTCATCCGCAATTGAAACCGAGCGCGTCAAAAGACTCCATGTTCAATCGATCTTCAAGAGGAGACTTTTCCAGCTCAGTCTGCGAAATGGGCCGTAGCCAGCGGTTGTGGGAAAGTAGGGTCCGGAGCAGAGATGTTCAGGAAAGACTTGCTATCGTTGAAGCCAATCTGCCGATGTCTGTTACATACGGGCTCATTTCTTCGTAGTGCACGTCAACACCCGGTCTCGGAGCCCATTTTCGGGCTGTGGCCGGTATCGGAGTGGAATCGGGCCTGAGCCACCCGTAGAGAATCCACAAGCCCTCGATCGTTTCGGCTTCCTTGACTGGACACACGGAGTAGAGGTATTTGAAGAGCAACTCGCGAGTCTGCGACGAAACGGCGTTCCAGCCTTCCGTGTATTTGGCGTCGGCAATGAACCAGCGAACGCGGTCTTCCGTTTCAAGCCGCACAACGGTTACAAACGATCCGCCTTTGTCTGTGCCGCTTGTTATACTCTGCACTGTTTTTTCAAAGAATGAGCGCCTTAATGCAATCTTAATACAGCACACCGGATCATTACACCGTTTTTTTATATTTCATAATATACTCTTTGTAAACAAACAAAAACAGGAGAAGTATATATGCCTGAAATTACACATAGAAAAAAGCGACTGTCATCCTTTAAGCTGATCGTTTTGGGCTTTGCCGGGGTTATTCTGATCGGAGCACTGATATTGATGCTGCCGTTTTCATCGACTGCCGGAGTTGTTACGCCGTTTCACGAGGCGCTGTTCACATCGACCTCGGCCGTTTGCGTTACGGGGCTGGTTGTGCAGGATACGGGCAGTTATTGGTCCGCTTTCGGGCAGACGGTAATACTGCTGATGATCCAGATAGGCGGGCTCGGTGTTGTGACAGTTGCGGCATTTTTCGCTATGCTGTCCGGCAGAAAAATATCGCTGATGCAGCGCAGTACCATGCAGGACGCCATCTCTGCCCCGAAGGTCGGCGGGATCGTCCGCCTGACCCGCTTTATTGTACGGGGAACTTTTTTGATCGAGCTTATCGGAATGATCGTCATGCTGCCGACATTTTGCGGAAACTTCGGTATCAAGGGAATTTGGATGGCGGCATTTCATTCGATTTCCGCCTTTTGCAACGCCGGCTTTGACATACTTGGCACCGCAGAAAACAAATACCCGTCTCTTACGGGATACATCGGAGAGCCTACAATAAACATTGCAATTATGCTTTTAATTATTGTGGGCGGTATTGGATTTTTGACCTGGGACGATATTTACACAAACAAGTGGCATTTCAAAAAATACCGTATGCAAAGTAAGGTCATATTGGTAACAACAACAATCCTCATTATCGCTCCCGCAGTATTCTTTTTCTTCTGCGATTTTACGGGGCTGCCGCTCGCCGAAAGGATTCTTGCGTCGCTTTTTCAGTCTGTCACACCGAGAACCGCCGGTTTCAATACCGCCGATCTTCCCGCTATGACCGGTTCCTCTAAGGCAATTATGATTCTGCTGATGCTCGTCGGCGGATCGCCCGGCTCCACGGCAGGCGGTATGAAAACGACTACGCTTGCCGTTCTGATTCTGAGTGCATTCTCCGTCTGTCGCAAAAAGGACGATGCCGAAGTCTGCGGCAGGCGCATTGACGGTTCGGCAGTGAAAAACGCCGCAACCGTTGCCGTAATGTATTTCCTGCTGTTTTTTGTCGGCGGCATTGTTATCAGCACGGCAGAAGGTCTGCCGCTTAGCACCTGCCTTTACGAAACGGCGTCCGCTGTCGGAACGGTCGGGCTTACCCTTGGAATCACACCGCAGCTCGGTGTTCTTTCTCAGCTTATTTTGATCGTCTTGATGTATCTCGGCAGAGTCGGCGGACTTACCCTGATTTACGCGGCGATTTCCAACAAAAATCAGAGCGGAGCAAAGCTGCCGCTCGAAAAAATCACAGTCGGATAAAGGAGTTACTATATTATGAAAAACATATTGTTAATAGGTCTCGGCAGATTCGGTAGGCATATTGCTTTGCAGCTGAATAAGCTCGGACACGAGGTAATGGCGGTAGACAGCAACGAAGAAAGAGTCAATGAGATTCTGCCGATCGTCACCAACGCGCAGATCGGCGACAGCACAAACACGGGGTTTTTAAAGTCGCTCGGCATCGGAAACTTTGATGTGTGCATCGTCACCATCGGCGGAAATTTTCAAAACTCGCTGGAAACCACTTCTTTGCTGAAAGAACTCGGCGCAAAATTAGTTGTGTCCCGCGCCGAGCGTGATGTGCAGGAAAAATTTCTTCTGCGCAACGGAGCGGACGAGGTCGTTTACCCGGAAAAACAGGTAGCAAATTGGGCTGCTATTCGGTACACCGCCGATCATATTCGGGATTACATTGAGGTTGATGATGCTCATGCCATTTTTGAAGTAGAGGTGCCGGAGGAATGGATCGGCAAAACCGTCGGAGAACTGGATATCCGCAGAAAATACAGCATCAATATTATGGCAACCAAGGAGAACGGAAAAATCAATATGGCAGTTTCACCGGAAACCGTTCTTACGGACAATATCACTCTTTTGGTTCTCGGTGCTTACAAAGAACTGCAAAAGTGTTTTCGCATTTAACAGAGGTGAATGAGGATGGCTGAGCTATTGCTGATCGTCAGTCTGCTTGGCATATTTGCTTTCGGATTTTATATCATGTGCAGGCTGGATCGATTTCTTGAAGAAAACAGAAAAGCACTGTTAAAGGAAAACGAATCCCGTGAGCCTTCCGAAATTCTGTTGCCGCAGGGACTGTCCGAAAGTGAAATATTATGTGCGATCCGCCGTTTTCGTGAAACGCACGGAAATGTCGATATTATTCTTTCCGACGGGAAAGAAGATGAGTATTAGTTTGCGGTATATTATTTCACGATTTTGATGTATAATAAAACAAAAGGACGGTGAACCGGATGAGAACACAAACCGAGCAGTCAAAAAAAGGCGCAGACGAGCATATCCTTGTCTGCCTATCCTCTTCGCCGTCCAATGCAAGGATCATACACACCGCCGCAAAGATGGCTAAGGTCCTTCATGCAAGATTAACCGCCATCTATGTGCAGACGGATACGGTCATAAATGATGAGGATCAGTCCCGACTTTCGCAGAACATACAGCTCGCACAAAGGCTCGGCGCCGAGATCGTTATGACGCACGGCGAGGATGTACCGCTGCAGATCTCGGAATATGTCCGACTTTCCGATGTCACAAAAATCGTGATCGGGCAAAGCAGTGCCAGACGCAGAGGGCTGTTCGGAAGACCGACTCTCACCGAAAAGCTGATCGCCTCCGCCCCTGAAGTTGACATTCATATTATTCCCGATGCGCTGAACTATACAAAGCCGCACAGACGCCGTTTGTTCCTTGGTGCAGAGATACCGTCGCTGCGGGATATTGCCATAACCGTCCTGGCGCTTGCCGTATGCACGGCGATCGGGTTTCTGTTCGATCATCTCGACTTTCCCGATACCAATATCGTTACGGTATACATCCTCGGTGTGCTGATGATCTCCGTTTTGACCAAAGGATACCTTTGCAGTATGGCAGGCTCACTTCTAAGTGTTGTATTGTTCGGATTTTTCCTTACCGAACCCAGGTTGTCCTTTCAGACCTATGCCGTAGGCTATCCCGTTACCTTTGCAGTCATGCTGGCGTCTTCCGTTCTCACCGGCACGCTTGCCTCGAAGTTGAAAGATCATGCAAGGCTCTCGGCTCGCTCCGCGTTTCGTGTGCAGGTGCTGTTTGACACTGACCGTCTGCTGCAAAAAGCAAAAAGCAACGATGATGTTTTAAGCGTGACCTGTATGCAGATCTCGCGGCTGCTTGACCGCAGTATTGTTGCCTATACGAAAGGCGAAAACGGAATGTTGTCCGGGCGGCTGTATGCCGAAAAAAAGGATACACACGCTGAAAAGCTGCTAAGCGATGCAGAGCGGCAGACCGCAGAATGGGTGCTTCAAAACGATTGCCGTGCAGGAGCAGCGACAGCACAGTTTGGAAAATCCGAATGTCTTTATCTTGCGATCCGTGCAGGCGGCAGAGTATACGGTGTAATCGGGATACCGATGAGACCCGAAAAGCCCGATTCGTTTGAGAGCAGCATCGTGCTGTCGGTCGTGAACGAATGTGCGCTGGCAATGGATAATGCTCACAACGCCGCCGAAAAGGAACGGGCGGCAGATCTTGCAAAAAGCGAGCAGCTGCGCGCCGACCTTTTGCGGTCGATCTCACACGATCTGCGCACGCCGCTTTGCTCCGTTTCGGGTAATGCGGACACGCTTTTGCATAACGGGGGCTGCCTGGACGAAGCAACCAAGCAGCAGATCTATAAAGATATCTATGATGATTCCGAATGGCTGATCGGCGTGGTGGAAAATCTGCTGTATGTTACACGGCTGAATGACGGACGCCTGAAGCTGGAGCTTACCGACCAGCTTGTAGACGAAGTGGTCAACGAAGCCGTTTCGCATTTGAAGAAAAAATCCGTCGGACACAAGGTGACGGTAAGGTGCGACGATTTGATCCTTGCCCGTATGGACGCACAGCTTATCGTGCAGGTCATTGTCAACCTTATTGATAATGCTTTGAAATATACCGAACAAGGCTCCGAGATCTGCGTAAGTGCCGAAAAACAGGGCGGGGATGCCGTGATCCGAGTCACCGATAACGGAAACGGAATTGCAGACGATATGAAACCGCATATTTTTGAAATGTTTTACACCGGGAAAAATACCGTCGCAGACAGCCGCAGAAGCTTCGGGATCGGGCTTACCTTGTGTAAATCTATCGTAGAGCTGCACGGCGGAACGCTGACGCTTACAGATAACGTACCGCACGGCTGCATATTTACCTTTACTTTACCGCTCAGCGAGGTGACTCTGAATGAATAAACCCCTTGTACTCGTCGTGGAGGACGACCGTCCCGTCCGCAATCTGATCGTAACAACATTAAAGGCGCACGATTACCGCTACCTGACCGCGGAGAACGGACACGGTGCCATTATGGAGGCAACCTCCCATAATCCGGATATCGTTCTGCTGGATCTGGGTCTGCCGGATATCGAAGGCACGCAGGTAATCGAAAATATTCGCTCATGGTCAAATATGCCCATTATTGTGATCAGTGCGCGCAGCGAGGATAAAGACAAAATCACGGCGCTGGATGCCGGGGCGGACGACTATCTGACAAAGCCCTTTTCTGTAGAGGAACTTTTGGCACGCCTTCGGGTCACGCAAAGACGGCTGCTGCTTCTTCAGGCAAGCGGCGATGCCGATTCACCCGTTTTCCAAAACGGCAAGCTTAAAATTGATTATGCCGCCGGCTGCGCTTATCTAAATGGGGAGGAATTGCACCTGACCCCGATTGAATACAAGCTTTTGTGTCTGCTCTCTCATAATGTCGGAAAGGTGCTGACGCACACCTATATCACGCAGCAGATTTGGGGCAGCAGCTGGGAAAACGATATTGCTTCCCTGAGAGTATTTATGGCGACACTGCGCAAAAAGCTGGAGCCGCAAAAGGACAGTCCGCAATACATTCAGACGCATATCGGCGTCGGTTACCGTATGCTGCGGGTAGACTGAGAAAAGCGAGAAAACAAGGATTTGAACCGATATGCAATAGAAAATCTTTTCGGAATTGAAGGGCTGAATATCGCTTGGTACGGAATCATTATCGCCTGCGGTATGGTGCTTGGCTTTGCTTTGGCGATATACCGATGCAGAAAAACCGGCATCAACAAGGAGCATATATACGATCTTGCTCTTTGGCTGATCCCCGTATGCATTATTTGTGCAAGAGCCTACTATGTGATTTTCGAATGGGATAATTACAAAAACGACCTGCTTTCTGTTTTTGAAATTAACCGAGGGGGCCTGGCCATTTACGGCGGAGTGCTCGGAGGTGTCGCAGTCGCATTGATTTACTGTAAAGTAAAACGGATTTCCTTTTGGTCACTTGCCGATACCCTGATGCCGAGCCTTGTGCTTGGGCAAGCTATCGGGCGTTGGGGGAATTTTGTCAATCAAGTGGCATATGGGAACCAAATTGCAAATCCTTCGCTCTGCTTTTTCCCTTACGGCGTTTACATAGAAGAAATCGGCCAATGGCGGCAGGCAACCTTTTTCTACGAATCCGCATTAAATTTAGCTTTACTCACTGCCATGCTGATATGCTGCCCGCATTTCAGGCGAAAAGGCTATCTTCTTCCGTTTTATATGATCGGGTACGGAACGATACGGCTTTTTGTGGAGGGGCTGCGCTCCGACAGCCTTTATCTCCTTCCGGGTATCCGTGTATCACAGGTGCTGTCCGGCTGCCTGATTATTCTCGGTATCGTTATACTTTTTATCATCCGTAAAAGACAGGCGGTGCGGCAATGAGAAAAGAGTGGACTTTGTTTCTCACCTTTCTTAAAATCGGCGCCTTTACCTTCGGCGGCGGATACGGAATGGTTTCCCTTGTAAGAGAAACAGTCATTTCAAACGGCTGGCTAACGGAAAGCGAATTCTTAAATTTCATTGTCGTTTCGGAATCGACACCCGGTCCGCTTGCTCCGGATCCTAAATCCATTTTGGTCTTTGCCATTCTGTGGCTGACACATTTCGGATATAAAAGAATCAAAAAAAATGCACCGTCGCCGATTATAATGATACTTTTTTCTGCCGCACTCGGCATGTTGCTTTGGGGAGTATAAAACACAGCCTGTGCCAATTAGCCGTCCGAAACCGGGCGGCTTTGCTGTTTTTACGTAAATATACTGCTCGCTATTCCAGACTGACGGATGCCGCCATTGTAGAATAAATCACTTTGCAGTAACTGTTACGCCCGCAACCTTAATCAAAAATCAAAATTTTTTCTAATCATTTTCCTGTTAGCTATAAAAAAGCACAACGCCACGGAGTTTTAAATCTCTGTGGCGTTGTGCTGCTCTCAATCGGTCACTTTTTAAAAGTATCCTTATGTGAGCCTGCCTTTATGCGGGCTTCCGGCATTTGTTTTATCAAATGGCTCTAGTTTGGCTCTATTTGTGTGCGGAGTAATGTATAAATATGATATGTATTTCAAGGTAATGATTGGTAGGTGGTTAAGTGGATATTTTATTTAAAAATGATGATTTTGTATTTTCATACAGAGTTGGCGGTATATTGATGTGTAATGGTAAAATCTTGTTACAGTGCCCGAAGAATGATGATTATGCTATTATTGGCGGACATGTTGTAGCTATGGAGACAAGTATGGATTATGGAACTAATACAGAAGCTTATCGTTTGTTGAAAAAGATGTCTGATAAGGGTAGGATTAAGCTTGTTGGAAATGGACGGTCAGCACATTATGAATTGATTTAATAAACGCACAATAAACGCACGCGTGCGTTTATTGTGCATCATGTTCGATAAGTAGATGTTTTTCAAAGAAAAATATTGTATAACGATAAAACAATTAAACGACTAATTATTTATACCATTTCATCAATATTGCTTCATAGCAAATATCCAGCACATTATCATTTTGATCCATACTGAAGGATAAAT
>ENA-OWPL01001225-OWPL01001225.1-human-gut-metagenome-genome-assembly--contig:-NODE-1225-length-15531-cov-4.394805_pt1 | contig 15531 bp, 17 predicted proteins | sample MGYA00248263_ERZ651844 | MGnify/ENA primary metagenome ERZ651844 (study PRJEB26924, sample SAMEA4378256) | human gut metagenome | biome: human gut; feature: human-associated habitat; material: faeces...
AAGAAAGCGGTGTAAACATGGATAATCAATTATACAATCAAATCAAAGCTGTTCATGAACAGTATATTAAAGAACAAAATCGTTTAGAAGATGAAATCGATCGCTTAAGAAGAGAAATCGTATGCCTCGATAATGAAGATGAAATCGAAGCCTTGAATAAACTTGTTCGAATCGATGACATTAAACGTAAAATGGTTGTAGAATTCATTCATAGTTTAGATAAGATTGTGGAGCAATAAGTCCGCAATCTTTTTTAAAATTCTCCGTTTTTATATGCACGCGCAATAATATATGCGATATCAAAAAAATGCAAAGAAAATTATTACAAATTTATAATTGGAAATTCATATATTCTTCTTGTAATTTCATGAAATTGCAACATCTTCTTTTGACTTTTCTATCTAATTCTCCAGATATATATAAGTTATATAAGTTTTCTGCTTTTCTTAATACTAAAGCTTTGTTGTGACTCAAATTTAGCCAAGTTAATTGGTTTCTAACCAAGTTTCTATATTGTAGTTCTGCTTCCGAACAATCGGAGTTGTATCCAGTATCAATAATTTGATAAATCCTATCATCATTTATAATTGGAAACATGTTATTAAAATTGATTGCACCGTATTCCCCACCATTAATTTTGTGAAAATCCAGGCTATTGCTCATTCTAGCATGCTTTGCCTTTGGTGATGTCAATGGAATAACAAACAGGTGTTCATTATTCATAATTAAGATACCAATAAATGGTCTAGGAAGATTATCGCTGCCCATGTGTTCTAGTGGAACTTTAGATTCAATAGTATTACGTAAAAAATCAGTATATTCCATTGAAATTCTAATTAAAACAATTCTATTATCTCTTAATTGCCACATAACTACTCCTAAAATAAAGAAATGGTCAACCCAAAAAAGGATTGACCGCTTTTTTCGCTCCCACTTGGTTTTGGTAGGGTACACCGCTTTTTTCGCTCCCACTTGGTTTTGGTAGGGTACACCGCTTCTGGTATTTCTACCTTCATTTATATTATACATAATACATTATTAAAATCAAGGTCCATTTTGTGCTTTTTCTGTAGTACGAAAAACAGTTACCAACTTTTAGAAAAGTCTCATTTGCTTTTATATAAAGCTAAAATAGAAACTATTCATCCAAAAAGTTTAATCATTACATTTGCAATGAAGCCTCTTTATTTAAAGCACGTTTACAAGCTTTTGAAATCGTTTTTTTCCTCAGCACGCGATTTTTAGACTATAGAAGTCACGCCCTTTATATATTTTATCAATTCCATGTCCTGGACTTTGCCAAATTCAGGCTGCAATATGTGCGCTATCCATCCCCACGAATACTTCGAGAGTTTTCGCACTTTTGTGTAATTACATAACAAAATAGTGCATGCTCATTTAAAAACGTTTACTTTTTAATATTTTGCTTAACTAAATGACATTGACAATTCAATCACTTACTTTCTTGATAAGAATATACATTCACAACGTGCTTATTCTTTTTAATTACACCCATCTTTTAGCTTGTTTTTCAAAATTTGTACAATAAAATCCATATCCAAAATCTTTATAGAATCTATCAGTAATAATTTTTGGCTCATTCAATACTTTATTGTCACTCTGATACCACATCTTACCTATACCTATTCCAATTCTTTAATACCCTTATTCTACAAGTTCACATACAACTCCCTTATCTAGAATGAACTTGATCTTACCCTGTGCCTCATCTTCGATCTTATCATATAATCTTCCAGCACTATAGCTTTCTCCAAGTACTGTATATGGACTGTTAGCAACATAGCCAATCTTTCCTAGACCTGCAAGATTGACACTAATAGCTTCCTTATCATATTCATTATCTTTATCTTTCTTTAGATAAACGACCATTTCCTTTTCTAGAAACTCATTTCCATAATAATGGTTTAAACCTGTCATTGTGAAATAAATGTTTGACATCTTCTTGTCCTCCTTTTGATTTCAAAATACAACTTTAATTGACATTATACGTGTCTAAATATGAAATAAATCAAATTTTCTTTAGAATACATCATTGGACTATTGGGAAAATAAACAATCATACGATAGATATAATAGACAATCATGAAAATGGCCCAGATGATCAATAGTTTCTTGATTCTTTCTGGTTTGTTTAAATTCATCAAAACCACCACAAACACAATAAGAGTAGGAATAAGGAGTACATGATAATAGAGGGATAAAGAGAATTTAAAATGAAGTAGATAATATAGGCTTGTTTTCATGTTGCATCCAGGACACGGTAAGCCTGTAACACTTTGAATAGGACATTTATAGAATAATAAAAGAAGGAATAGTATAAGAACTATTCCTAAAGTCTTAGTTTTTTGTGAGTCCATTGATATTACTTTGTAGGATGCAATAAGAAACTAATGATAGTTGTAGAATGGCTAATACCATTAAAACAACACTATCATCACTTAGGTGTTGACCATTTTTAGTAAGGCTTGAAACCATCTTACCTGCTTTATACATATAGTAAATTTGATAAATACCACAAGTGACAATACTTAATACAACCACAAGGAATGGGTCGGCTCCTTTTTCTTGGTGCTGGCTTGCACATAAATCATTTAAATCTTTGGCAATGGTATAAAGCCAATAAAACCCATAAAGTCCACAAGTCACAAATGTCAATACAACATTTAAGGCAATACTCTTTTCTTTCACCCCATAATAAGAAGGTTGTGGTGTAGGTTCTGGTTCTGGCATTTCATTTCCGGCAAGCTCTGTATTTTTTAGGTGCATCCAATCTTGCATACCTGTTTTCCATACAAAACTATTGCCTGAAAGAATACCTGATTCCATAAACCCTTTCATTTCATCTTGTGAATAAGGACCTTTTGAATCATTATTTTCAACATAATACCAATTCTTTTCTTCATCCACACGCATAAATTCATTAAGCTCGCTATCTGCTAGTTTTTGCCAATTCTTTAAACTCGCCTTCCATACTAGAGTAGAACCCGTAATTTTATTGGATTCAATCAATTCTTTCATTTCTTCTAAAGTAAATGCACCTTTAGAATCATTATTCTCTACATAATACCATTCTTTAGCTTGTGTTTTATCAACAACCTCAATAGGTTCGACAATCTCTTCTTCGACTTCTACTTTTGTTCCACAATTTGAACAGAACTTTGCATCGTCACTAATTTCGTGACCACAATTTTTACAAAACATAAACAAACATCCTTTCGATTGATTCAATTATAAAATGAATTTCTTGTTATCTCAACTACTTAAGAAAAACTTAAGATTATGAATTTGTCGATTCAACAAAATACATAACTTATGAATACGTTGATCTGAATAGTAAGTCATATGTTGATATTGATGCAACAAGTCATCAAACCATGCAGGTAAGTCTTGTAGCGTATCTATATCAATGCGATTTAAATCTTGTACAACTTGAATAATTTCTTTAAACGGTTTGATTTCATAAAAGAATTTTCCTTCACCAACAACATGCATTTCATTATCATCATAATATTGAATATTAAGACTTTGTCCATTATCAAATATGGGTGCTACATCCACCCATTTGAGTGTATTCACATTTCGAATTATGCCAAAATTATTTAAATGACGATCTTCATTCAACATTAAATAGTCGAGTATAAACATATTCTCCATTTTAATACGAGCATCCTCAATACCTTCTGATTCTAATTTTTTAATATAAGACTCATAGTCATCTATCGAATCATCCATAATTTGACGACCCGTTACAAGCTCTGTATTGATATCAATGAAACATGGACATTTAGAAACAACAATATCTTTGTAGATTGCCAATGAGTATTCAACATGATCAAATCCAAGTCTTCTACAAATTTCACTAGCCAAAACTTCATTAAAAGGTTGTAGTGTTTCATTTTTATAGCCACCCTTGAGTAAATAGCGAATGCCATCTTCAATGATCCAAGCCTTTCTTAACATACCATCCGTTGTATTATTTGGAGAATATAATGAAGATTCATTTTGAATACATTTCGTATTCTTTGATAAAGAAGCATCCATGAATGGAGCATATTCAAAATCATTTTCAAAGAAATTGATCTTATCATAGGATATATCTAAATCCTTTGGTTTTAACCAATATTGATCGGATAAGGATAAACCAAAAGCCTTATCTAATAATTCACTTGGTGCATGTACATTCAAACGGTGCATCAACAAATCCAATTGATCTCTAAAGGATGGAATGCCACGATTTTTAAACCATTCACTCAATTGAACACATAAAGAATTCGAATTACGTAAATGATAAGGCGCATAGTCCATATTATACAACACATATATATTTGTGAATACACCAACACCACTATTATATTCAGCCTCTAGTACAGGTGTATTCTTATTCATTAACACACATCTCATATTCTTTTTCTCCATTATACAACTACACACTAATTATACAAAAGATTGATCATTTAAGATATATTTACATTCTTTTTTATCAAAAGAATCCTGCTCATCCTGCACTAACGATCCCAGTAAATTCATTTGGTAGCTAAGTTATATTGGACAAGTCTAGAAAAGGTGTTTGCGATAGCGGAAAATATTAACGTAAATCAAATAAAAGTTTCCGAAATGGGAAAATAATATGCTGTTCTATGTATAATATGCCATACTGAGAAAAAAAGGAAGAACGCAGATATTTCCACATTTCTTTTTACCATTCAATATCCTTGAAATTTACAACTGGCACAGCTCCATTTCTTCCCTGTAAATACCCTTTTTGAATATTTTCTGATTTTCGTGGTGAAAAATCATCTAAAGAATATAAATCAGAAACACCCGTTTTATTATCTTTTTCAACAAAATAAATTTGATCTCGTCTAAATAAATTTAAATCCAACAAATCATTCGAATAGCTGCTCTCATCGCTTTATGTAAATTTGATTTACCAGCTGCATTAACACCATATATCGCTACACTCGGTAATATTCTTTCATTTTTATAAGACAATAAATTTTCATTATACGAATCATCTTTATTGGTACTTAAACTCAAAATCACTTCGTCTCTAAAAAACAAAAAGTTAGTAACAGAAAATTGTATTAACATTTTAGCTCCTAACTTACATAATAAATAGAAATCTCAACTTATTTTCTTTATTTTTGTATTTTTTCTTCCATATTTAGATTTATACATCCTATTTTCAATAAAGAAAAATGCCGAGTATATTCTCAGCACTTATAGATATATTTACACATCTAGTCTTGAATCATATTCATCAAGACATCTTTGATTTGTTGTTTATCATCTGTAGTTTCCATTAATTCTTGTAGTTGAACTAAATCAGAATCTACAACTGTGGAATCAATGTCCATTTTTTCATGAACAAAAATTAAGTTGTTGTCTGTTTTATGACACTCTTCCATTTCAAGAGCCAATTCTTCAAACATTTTTTCACCAGGACGTAATCCAATTTCTTGAATTTCAATATCACGTCCAGGTACAAGTCCGGCCAAGCGAATCATTTTATCTGCAAGATCCCATATTTTCACTGGTTGTCCCATGTCTAGAACAAAGATTTCTCTTTCATTCGCATAAAAACCAGCTTGTAGAACCAATTGAGCCGCTTCTGGAATGGTCATAAAGTAACGTTTAATATCTCTATGCGTAACGGTTACGGGACCTCCATTTTTGATTTGTTCTTTAAAGATTGGAATCACAGAACCATTGGATCCTAAAACATTTCCAAAACGAACGGCAGCCATATGAATACCACAATGCGTTGTTCTTGACTGCATATACATTTCTGTCATTCGTTTAGTGGCTCCCATGACATTGGTTGGATTTACTGCTTTGTCGGTTGAAATCATAATAAATCTAGAAATACCACAGTCGCAACAAGCATCAATCACATTCTTAGTTCCAAAGATATTATTGCGAATAGCTTCTGTAGGACGATCTTCCATTAAAGGAACATGTTTATGAGCGGCTGCATGATAGACAACATCCGGTTTGTAGTTCTTCATTAATTTATAGATTTCTTCTCTTTCACGAATCGATATAATCAATGATTCAAGTTCAATCGAATCTTTCATTTCATGTTTTCTTTTCATGACCAAGAATTCTTGTTTTAACATATACAGAGCATTTTCATTGATATCCACCATAATCAATTTAGAAGGATTGAAATGAACAATTTGACGACACAATTCAGAACCAATCGATCCACCTGCTCCTGTAACACAAACCACTTTGTTTGTAAGATACGATCCAATCTGATCCACTTTTAAATCAATACTCGGACGATTCAATAAATCCTTGATGTCAATATCCTCAAAAGAAATATGATTATTCGCATCACTACCAACTAAGATACGCATCATTTTTGTAGGGATAGAAGTCGATGCACATAAATCCAATATTTCTTGTTTTCTTTTGTCACTTACAGAAGAGATTGTAATAAAAATACAACGCACATTATTTTCTTCACACACTTGTTTCACTTCTTCAATTGTTCCAAGTACTGGCTTACCACTAAGCATAGTCCCCTTCTTTTTAAAGTCATCCACAAAACCAATGACATTATACGGATAGGCCATGTTATGATAGATTTCATTCATCAATAAATATCCACCACTACCAGCACCAACAATTAAACAATTCTCAACTCTTTCAAGATCCATGATGTAGCGTCTAGCCATACGATAGAGCATTCTAGCACCTAAAATGAACACAAAGCATAATAATTCAGCTAAAGCAATCAGTTCAATATTAAAAATATCGACTTGAATCACAAAAAAGGACATTATGCAAAAACAAACTAAACAACTTAAAAAAGTACGTACAATTTCATTTGGCCCCGTATATGTCCATAAAGACATTTGCGTTTTAAATAGGCGTAACACAACAAAATGGATTGCCAACAAAAAGAACAATCCTAAGCCAAGCAATTTTGTCAAAGTGATTACACGCCCTGAGATCAAAAAATTATTTTGAATTAAAAATGCGACAATATATGCCAAGAAGACAATACACACATCAATAAATGATATTAGTAGTCCTCTATAATTTTTATATAAATTAGATTTATAAAGACTATTCATTGTAAAACCTCTTTTTCATTTATTAATTATAACTGAAAATACATAAAAAGTAAAAAAACCATTTCAAAGCGAAATGGTTTCTTAAATTAATTTTCTGGTTCTTCTGTAAATTCATTATCCGTTTCTTCAGTATCCGGAGTATATGTTTCCTGATCCTGAACAATTTGATCTGAATAAATCGGCTCTTCAGTAACAGTTTCCTCTTCTAAATAATCTGTAGTTGGAACCGTTTCATAATAATTATATTGAGGAGAGCCATCTTCAGCTACTTCTGTACTTGATTTACCATCCATTACAGCCTGAATCTTTTCTTTTGCGATTCTTACTGTATTTAAATCTGGAACTTGTACACTTGCACCTTGTCCCATAGATGCACACATCAAATTGTCCCCCAATCCTGAAATTTGATAAGTTTCAAATTTCCATGATGGTTTAGCCTGTAATTCATATTTAATTAAATCAGTGATTTCATCGTATGTCATATTCGTTTCAAAAGCTGATTGAAGAGAATCAATAAAGCTTGTGTAATTTACTAATGCACTACTACTGATTGCACGGTTGATAATAGCTTGTAAAACCTTTTGTTGGTTACGAACACGCTGATAATCCCCATCCACATATGCTTTCCTTTCACGAGCAAATGCCAATGCTGTTTCACCATCCACATGGTGTAATCCTACTGGAAGTCCTGGTTTCATATTTGCCCAGAATAAATCGCATTGTTCGCCTTCTTCTACATTTAAATCAATTCCATCCAATGCATTCACAACGTCAATAACACTTGTAAAGTTTACACGGAAAGAATAATTCACTTTTAAATCATAGAAATTCTCGATTGTTTCACGCGTTGTGTTTAATCCATAAATACCCGTATGCGTAATCTTATCCATTTGACCATTTGGACAAGCCACATCCCCATCGGCATCACAAACAGTTTCTACATACGTATCACGAGACATACTCGTTAAAAGAATTGTTGAAGTTTTAGGATTGATTGTAACCAACATATTCACATCACTACGACTCAATGTGCTTACATCACCCGTTGTATCATTACCACTAATTAAAATTGTGAATGGATTTTTAGTGATGTCAGAAACAACTAATGAATCATTCTTTTTCGTTGTATAGTATGATTTTGAATATACGACACGAGTTTCGGTTGAGAAATGTTCATATTCCTCAACACTTGTAATATTACCACGATAAGATTCATTTAAAATCATCGCATCAATATCACCATTATATAAAGCTTCAACTAAGCTTAGAGCACCATCATATTTTTCAAGATCAAAATAATTTGCACCCTTTTCTTTCTTAACAGCCTTTAATAATTTGCTTGTTCCAACCTTATCGACATTGTTAAGTCGACCAACCTTTTTACCCTTTAAAGAAGATAATTTAGTAATTTTACTCTCATCCTTAACAATAATAGAAACTGTATTCTTTACTTCACCAACCTTGTGATCCGTAACCTTTTGCATGAAATCATCCGTCTTATAAAGATAGAAATTTCCAATGCCCATAGATACTGTATACAAAAGCACAAATATAACCGCAAAGACTTTACTTACAACACCCTTTGCCATTAGGTTGATCCATAAGATGAAAATCAAACAAATTAATACAAATATCAATACAACTGGAATGAATAGCTTTTGTGGTAAAATATCCATTTTAGACAGTTGAACTACAATTAATCCTGAAGCAGCTACCATCAAGATGGAAAGAATAACTGCAAAAACTTTAAAAATAATATTCTTTTTCATGTTTTCTCCTTAATACCCTTCATTAGAATCATCATATGATGGCTCTTCATAAGAATCATAACCCGCATTCGAACCAGAATGATCTTCATTTGATGAATCCTGTGTATCATAAGATTCTTGATAACTTGGATCATTACTATAACTATAATCATAATCATAATCGTAATCGTAATTATAATCCGTACTAGAATCATTTGATTCATGAATCACATTATCTGCACTTGGCTCTTGAACGGATCCAGACGTATCTTTTACTGTATCTGAACTTTTACCCTCTAAAACCGCATTAATCTTATCTCTTGCTATTTGATTCATCAATTCATTTTCATATGTTATGGAAGCATATGTTTGTGCTAAATAACAGAATTCAGAACCAGAATCACCCGAAATCGAATACGATTCAAACTTCCATTTTGGCATAGAACCAAGTTCATACTTAATAAAATCACTCATTTCATTCGCCGAAATGTTTGTATCAAACGCAACTGCCAAAGCATCCATAAACTTACCATAGTTTGTAATCATTTTAGGAGATACTACACGCTTAAATATTGCCTTAAATACCTTCTGCTGATTTTTAACACGCTGATTATCCCCATTTAAATAAGCATGTCTTTCACGTGCAAAAGCTAAAGCTGTTTCACCATCCACACGATGCTTACCTACACTAAGTCCAGGCTGCATATTCGCATATAAAATATCACACTCTTCGCCTTCTTTGATATCCAAATCAATTCCATCCAAAGCATCCACTAAATTAACCACACTTGAAAAGTTTATACGAACATTATAATTGATCTTTATACCTAAAGCATTCTCAATTGACTTTTCCGTACTCTTGATTCCAAGAAGACCCGTATGTGTCAATTTATCTTTACTCTCTTCTGGACACGAATTTTCATCCCCTTCAGGACATACAAGATTTACATAATAATCTCTAGGAATACTTGTCATCAAAATCGTTCCCGTTTTAGGATTTACCGTCAACAACATATTCGCATCACTACGCGTATTTGAATCCTGTAAACTACCATAAGAATCATTACCACTCACAAGTACAGTAAACGCATCTTTCGTAATATTTCTAACCGGATCACTCTCATTTTCACTTGCCGCTTTTTCTACATAATGCACATTTTGATAAGCAACATTCGTAATCGTGTTAAAAGTAAAATATTCCTCTGTCTCATGTAAAACATCACGATACTTTTCATTTAAACAAATCGCATTTACACTACCATCATATAAAGCATTTACCAAATCATCTAGATTGCTATAATCTGAAGTTGAATATTTAATCTCATCTTTTTTAAGTGCCTCTAAAGTACGCTTTGTAGCTTCCTTATCCATTTCAAGAACAGTACCAATCTTCTTATTCTTAAGATCAGACTTTGAAGTAATATTTGAATCCTTTAATGCGATAATTGAAGTTGTGATAGCCCTTTTATCTGCAAGACTCGTCACTACATCAAAAGTATCCTTCGTCTTATAAATAAAATAATTTCCATACGCAAAAGCTACACACATACACAAAGAGATCAATCCTAGTAATAATCGACTGAAAAACTTCTTTGCCTTATAATGCAACATTAAAGTGACAATCAAAGCTAATATTATAAACACAGCCGAAATTAACACAATCAATTTAAATGGCAATAAATTTAAACGCACCATTTGAAGTATAAGTAATGCGAGTGCAACAAACATAAACACCGTTAAAAATTTACTTATAGGCCTTCTTTTTTTCTTATTCTTTTTACTATTTCCCTTTACATCATGGGAAAGTTCAATATCTTTTTTAGACATAAAATAATCTCCTATAATTGATTTATATGGCTCACAATTACATATTATATAATAAAATACTACTTTTTGGCAAATCGACAAAAAAAGGATGGTCATTTTAAACCATCCTACAATACTTAATCATGTAACAAATCTATAAAAACCAATAATAAAGAAACTAACAACAATACAATACTAGCCAAAACTAACCACACAATCGAAATCATTAAATATAGAACTAGACATATAATACTAGCCATGATACAAGAAATCATTCCAATCATTAAACCCAAATGTGCTTTGTTCATTGTAAGTACCTCTCTAGCTATATTATTGTACACCATCACTTGAATTACCAGCTAAAACAGCATTAATTTTATCCTTCGCCATTTTAACTGTACTTTGATCTGGAACCATAACAGATGCAGCATCTCCAAGTTCTGCACACATTAAAGTATCACCCGTACCATCTACCATATACTGTTCCATTTTCCATTTTGGATTCTTATTCAACTGATACTTAATCAAATCCGTAATCTCATCATTAGACATTGTTGTTGAGAATGTATTGGCCATACTATCCATAATTGAAGCATAATTTGTGACGATCGCAGGACTTGTAATCTTATCGATGATTCCCATAAGAACTTGTTGTTGATTCTTTGTACGTTGTCGATCTCCTTCTGTATAGGAATAACGTTCACGAGCATAACCTAAGGCTTGTTCTCCATTCAAATGATTTACACCTGCATGTACACTTAATCCGGGTGCATGTAAGAAATTATTACATTCATAACCAGGTTCAACCGTTACATCCACTCCACCAACGGCATCTACTAAATCTGTTACTGTATCAAAGCCAACTTTGAACGTATAGTTAATTTCAATACCCAATAATTGTTCTACAGTACGCTTTGTCGTATTTGTACCATGAATACCTGTGTGTGTAATCTTATCTAATGCTCCTTGCATACATCCATCACCTGCATCACAAGCTGTAGTGACATAGAAATCACGTGGTACAGAAGTTAATAAAATGGTATGTGATTTAGGATTAACTGTAGCTACCATAATGACATCACTACGACCATTTTCATCAAAGCCACCACGCGTATCGGATCCAGAAATCAATACATTAAATGGTTTTGAGGTAATATCACTAACTGAAGTTGCAGAATCATTATTTTTTACTTTATAAGAAGTTTGATACACAACACGCGTATTTGAATCAAAGTTAGAATAAGTTTCCATATCCAAAATTTGACTACGACTTGATTCATTAATAATAATCGAATCTACTTCCCCATTATAGAAAGCTTCTAAAAGTGCTGTCATACTATCATATTGTATTTGTTCCATCTTAATATTGGATTTACTTAAATCTTCTAACATAGCAGCCGATCCAGCTGTACCAATATTTCTTAAATAACCAACACTAAGGCCATTTAAAGAATTCTTATCTTTAATATCACTCGATTGTTTTACAATAATGCTTACCGTATTTTTCGCATTCTTTGTGACAGAAGTAATCTTATCTAAAGCACCACCCGTTTTAGAAATATAGTATCCACCAATACCGTATCCTACAGATAATACAACAGCTAATAGAATACAGATAATTTTAGATACAATACCTTTAGAAATAAAACATAGTAACAATACAAAGATTAAATCAATTAAAACTATAATAAGAGTAGCCAATAATAAGAGTTTACTTGTCAAAACATTTAATTGAATCAATTGATATAAGCAGTATATACTTGAAATAACTAAGATTAAAGAAAATAGAATCCCAAATACTTTACTCACAACATTTTTCTTTTCATTCATACTTAACACCTCATTTTCTAACTATATTACTACAATAATGAAAAAATGCATACACAAATGTATGCATTCATTATCCTAAAATTGTAGATAATACAGTAAATGTAGCCGCATCTACAGTAGCTGTAGTTGTGACGTCATTTAATACAAATGTGACTGTATATTGATTAGTATTTGAATCTAAAGAACAAGAAAGATCACTAACATCACTTTGTTCTAATCCAGAATTTGCCAATACCGCATTGATTGCCTGTTGTTGTCCTTCATCAAATGAAGTTGAAGATTTTTCTTCTTCTTTTTTACTAGTTTTTGATTTTTCTTCCTTAACTGGTTCTTCAACCTTTTCCGTTTCAGTAGTCTCTTCTTTAGCTCCACGGTTAAAACTACGCTCTTTTATAATACCATCTTTACCAATCTTATATTCATAAGATCCACCATTCGTATTAAATGAAACCATATATGAACCTTTTTGTTCTTTGATGGATACATTTTCACATTCTTTTTTTGTGGCATTCGCATCATCTCTAGCTACTTCTAAAATATCTTCTTTTGTGATTTCTAAGCCAGATTTACTACAACCCGTTAGAAGTAGACCAAAAGCTGTAAGGAATATTAAACTATTTCTTTTTACCATCATCGTCTCCTCCATAACCATATCCATATCCGTAGCCATAACGGTTTTCATCACTCATATCCACTTTGTTTAATACAACACCAATAACGTGTCCACCATTACGTTTTAAGTCATTGATAGCCGTTTTAACTCTACGTTTATCTGAAGATTTCGCATCCACTACATATAATACGCCATCACTCACATTACTCAATGGAATTGTATCACTAGCTACTGCCATTGGTGGTGAGTCAATTATAATATATCCGAATTCTTTACGAGCTTGTTCTAAAAAGCGTCCCATTCTTTTAGAACCCAATACTTCACTAGGATTTGGTACTCTATGACCTGACGTAATTACAGTCAGTGTTTGTCCACCATCATATTGAACTTGTTGAACACCCTCATACGAATTGATACTAAGTCCTTCTTGAAATTCAGAAATAATATTTGTAAGTCCTGAACGATTTGAAATATGTAATGTTTTATGAACCGATGCATTTCTTAAATCACAATCAATCAATAATACATTCTTATATTTCGCTGCCATAATACGAGCCAAGTTACAAGCAATTGTACTCTTTCCTTCATTTGCAACTGTACTTACACAAGTAATAACCTGCATAGCCTCATCCATTTGACTAAACTCAATATTTGTACGCAACCCACGATAAATCTCATCTACATCAAACTGATTTCTCTTTTTCTTTGCCATTTCTATCTCCTAAAGAAACTAAAACGCTTCTTTTTCTTTACAACCTCAATATTTAATATATCCATATCACTCAAGATACGCTTAGGATTCTCAAAAAATAATATATCCGCATTCTCACTACCAATACGCTTTGAAACAATTGAATACGCATCACTCAATTTAGAAATACGATGCCCACTTGCTCTATGTGTATCTGTACCAATCACATCACAATAGCCATCATCCAATAAAGATAAAGCATTTGATTGAATTGTCTTTCCATGCATTCCCAAAATAGAAGTACGATTAATCTGTAATACACAACCCATATCAATCCAATTATCAATAATTGAATAATCAAGTCCTGAATGAAAATAACGTTCAATATGTGCAATCACAGGAACAAATCCCTTTACCTTCAATTCATACAAACAATCATCTCTATAATCAATGGAATGAATATCACGAAGAACATTATATTCCACAAGCATATAACGAGATCCATTTAGTGTAGGATATAAATCTAAATCCAACCCATCAATAAATTCACTATTCATCATGACTTCTCCACCACAATAAATTGGAATCGGACTCATTTCTTTTAATTCCATTTGACGAGAAACAATCTCATTATAAATAGAAACATCTAATTGACCAGGAATAAAGTGTGGTGTACTACAGATTCCGACAAAGCCATCAACCTTAGCATTCTCCAACGAACATTTCGCGTCTTCTATTGAAGGCATACCATCATCAATACCCCAAGCGATGTGTGAGTGAATGTCTATAAACTTAGCCATTATAATTCAGGGATCTCACAGAAAACAGGAATACCCAAATATTTTTCTGCCTCTTCTTTCGTACGCAAACGATTATCTAATAAATATCTTAATACCGCATATCCTGCACCAAGTACAAATCCAACTGCAGCCGCAAGTACACCATTCTTCTTCGCATTAGGACCACTTGGTACATAAGACAATTTAGCCTTATCTACAATTTCAATATTACGAACATTTAAGTTCTTCTGCATTGTCTTAATAAAAGTATCTACAGTTCCATTTGCGATATCCTTAGATAACTTAGGATCCGTAGTTGTAGCCGTAATTGTGATAATTTCCGTATTTGATTCATTTGTAACTTCAATACAATCTTTGACACTTTTTGCGTTTTCCATACCCACATTTTTAGCCACTTCAGACATAACATTATTCTGCGTCATTAAGTTAACTACATTGGTAACCAACTTACTATTGGCCATCTGTGAATTATAGTCTAAAGAACCACTATCACTTACTTGAGGCGTTAAATAAATAGAAGTACTAGCCGTATATTTAGGCGCAATTAAAAACTTTGTTCCAAAAAATCCAGCAGCACCAAATATAACGCAAAGTAAAATAATTAATTTAATATGTTTTAAAATAGCACGAGCCACTTCAAGAAGATCAATAACATCTTCATCATCTTCTACATTAGCCTCATTCATATAAGCATCATTACGAGACATTCTCTTATAAGCCATAAACCCTTATCCTCCTACTTTTTATTTTAAGCATGATTAAAACAACCATGAACCAAAACAATTATTACTATACCATAAAATCAACCTTTTTTTAAAATAAATTCATTTTATATGTAAACAATTGTTAATTTTCAAGAAAAAATTACTCTTTATCCTTAAATTTGCAGAATTTGTATAACTAAAAATAAAAGAAGCATTAGTAGCTGAATTCACCA
>ENA-OWPL01001226-OWPL01001226.1-human-gut-metagenome-genome-assembly--contig:-NODE-1226-length-15526-cov-2.655097_pt1 | contig 15526 bp, 12 predicted proteins | sample MGYA00248263_ERZ651844 | MGnify/ENA primary metagenome ERZ651844 (study PRJEB26924, sample SAMEA4378256) | human gut metagenome | biome: human gut; feature: human-associated habitat; material: faeces...
GTGCAGCAGGCTCTTTTAAAAATATTGGAAGGAACAGAAGCAGCAGTTCCTCCTCAGGGAGGCCGTAAACATCCTGGACAGGAAAACCTTAAGATTAACACAAAGAACATCTTGTTTATTTGTGGTGGGGCTTTTGAAGGGTTGGATAAGATCCTCGAAGAGGCCGGATTTGTATTGCGTCAACCGGGTTGCTCGGCATGTTTGGCGATGAATGCAGACAAGATACCGGCCGGTAAATATAGCGTTTCAACCTCGAACCGTAATTTCGAAGGGCGTCAAGGACCAGGAGCGCGTACCTTGTTGGCGGGTCCGCTGGTAGCAGCAGCTGCAGCTGTGACCGGTTGTATTGCCGATCCGCGTGAAGTATTCGGTTTGTAAACCGGAGTGTTTAATCTGAAAATAAAAAAGTAAAATCATGTCTATACCTAAATTTACTAAGTTGGTTTCGACCGCAGTCCCTCTGCCGATCGAAAATGTCGATACCGACCAGATCATTCCGGCTCGTTTCCTCAAGGCGGTTGAACGTAAGGGTTTTGGTGATAACTTGTTTCGAGATTGGCGTTATGATAAAGCCGGAAATCAGGTTGCATCGTTCCCGTTGAATGATAAACGTTATGGTGGAGAAATTCTCGTAGCAGCTAAAAATTTCGGGTGTGGGTCATCCCGTGAACATGCGGCGTGGGCCATTTTCGATTATGGCTTCAGAGTTGTTGTATCGAGTTTCTTTGCCGATATCTTCCGTAACAATGCTTTGAACAATGGTCTGTTACCGATCCGTGTCAGCGAAGAGTTCCTCAATGAAATCTTCGAGGCGATCAAAGCAGATTCAGCAGCCAAGTTTGAAGTAGATCTCGAAAATCAGACTTTTACCATTCTATCGACAGGTAAGTCTGCGTCGTTTGATATCGATGGCTATAAAAAAGAGTGTCTGCTCAATGGTTATGATGATGTCGATTATCTGATGAGCATTCGTCCTGAAATCGAGCGTTTCGAAGCAGCTCGCAAATAGGGATACGATTGACAATAGTTCTCTCCGGCCCGATTTCGATCGGCCGGAGTTTTTTATCATAAACCTGTGTGCAAAGTGAGATTGTCTCTCGTTTTCTTGGTGAAGTGGGGCAGTTTTGTATCTTTGCAAAGATTGAATGTTACGACGATGATCGAAATAATGGATACAACACTCCGTGATGGGGAACAAACCTCCGGAGTCTCATTTACAGTCCGCGAAAAGTTGAGTATCGCCAAATTGTTGCTTGATGAATTGCATGTCGATCGCATTGAAATTGCATCGGCTCGTGTTTCGGAAGGCGAGGCTGAGTGTGCCAGTCGTATTGCGGCTTGGGCTAAACGTCAAGGCTTTTTGGATCGGATTGAAGTGTTGGGTTTTGTTGATAATGGGGTCTCTTTAAACTGGATTGCATCGACTGGTTGCAAGGTGCTCAATCTGCTGGCTAAAGGTTCGCAGAAACACTGTACTTACCAGCTACGCAAAACCCAACAGCAACACGCGGCTGATATCTGTGATGTGATTGCTCAGGCAACAGATATGGGTATTGCAGTCAATATCTATTTGGAAGATTGGTCCAATGGTATGATTCATTCGCCAGAATATGTGTATGCCATGATGGATGCACTGAAAGATCAGCCGATTCGTCGTTTCATGATTCCCGATACGCTGGGAACTCTCAATCCGGACAATACGTTTGCGTTTTGTAGCGAAATGGTGCGACGTTATCCGAATGTCCATTTCGATTTCCATGCCCACAATGATTATGATTTGGCTGTAGCCAATGTGCTTGCAGCGGTCAAAGCGGGTGTACACGGCGTGCATACTACGATTAATGGTCTCGGTGAACGTGCTGGAAATGCTCCTCTGTCGAGTGTGATTGCTGTGTTGAATGACCAACTCAAATGTCCCAATGGGGTCGTTGAGCGCAAAATCAACCATGTAAGTCGCGTGGTTGAGACCTATACCGGTGTGCGGATCCCGCCTAACAAACCGGTGGTTGGAGAGAATGTGTTTACACAATGCGCAGGGATTCACGCCGATGGAGATAATAAAGATAATCTCTATTATAACGATTTGTTACCCGAACGTTTTGGTCGAGTACGGGAGTATGCGCTGGGTAAGCTCTCTGGTAAAGCCAATATTTTGAAGAATTTGCAGGCGTTGGGTATTGATCTCGATGACGAGTCGATGCGTAAGGTTACGGATCGTATTATCGAACTGGGAGACAAGAAACAGATGGTAACCTCCGATGATCTGCCTTATATCATTGCCGACATTCTGCGACAGGATGTTCAAGAGAACAAAGTACATATTCTGAATTACAATCTCTCATTGGGACAAGGGCTGCATCCGGTTGCAACGCTTAAGATTCGCATCAATGATGCCGATTATGAGGAGACAGCTTCGGGTGATGGTCAGTACGATGCCTTCATGAAGGCGTTGCGCCGAATCTACAAGGATCATCTGCATCGCGATTTCCCGATGTTGACCAATTATGCCGTCACGATTCCTCCCGGAGGTCGTACGGATGCCTTTGTACAAACGTTTATTAGTTGGGAATACAGGGGACAGAGTTTTAAGACGCGCGGTTTGGATGCAGACCAAACAGAAGCAGCGATTAAGGCGACTCTTAAAATGCTCAATAAAATTGAGAATATGCAGTAGGTGTGCTCCTTCGTGGGAGATAGGGACTGAATGTCGCGTAACACGATCATCTGCAAGTCAAAATTTGTGTTGAATCTAATTGTCAGTATAAAAATAAAGGCGACCTAACGGGCCGCCTTTATTGATTGTGTATAGATGATTTGTTAATATCCGAGGATACGCATCATGGATCTGTAGCTCTGCTCTTTGGCAAAGAGACGTGTATAATATTCGTTGTCGTCTTTGTTTCGATCGATAATGATGTGCTTCGGAGCAGGAATCAAGCAGTGTTGTATACCTCCGTAACCACCAAGTGATTCCTGATAAGCTCCTGTGTGGAAGAAACCGATGTATTGTGTCTCATCTACCAGTTTAGGCAAGAAGATGGCATTTGAGTGGGACTCTCCGTTGTAGAAGTCTTCGCTGTCACAGGTTAGACCGCCTAGGAATACCCGTTGGTATTCCAAATCCCAGTGGTTGATTGCCAGTAAGATGTAACGTTGTTTGATTCCCCAAATATCGGGCAGAGTCGTCATGAACGAGCTGTCGATCATATACCAACGCTCTCGGTCGTTCTGCTGTTTTTGATTGATAATCGAGAAGAGAGTTGCTCCACTTTCACCTACAGTGAAAGAGCCAAATTCAGTAAAGATATTCGGTTCAGGAATTCCGGATTGTTCGCAGAAGTGTTTGATTTGGGATACAATCTCTTCTGCCATGTATTCGTAATCGTAATCGAAGGCCAGCGAATTCTTGATTGGGAAACCTCCTCCAATATTCAAAGAGTCGAGATCCGGACAGATCTTTTTTAGCTCGTAGTAGATCCCCAAACATTTATTCAACTCGTTCCAATAGTATGCTGTATCTTTAATGCCCGTGTTGATAAAGAAGTGCAGCATTTTCAGTTTAAACTTCTTATTGGGTTTAATGCGGCTTTGATAGAACTCGAGGATGTCATTGTATCGGATACCCAAGCGAGATGTGTAGAAATCAAATTTAGGCTCCTCTTCCGATGCGATACGGATACCGATTTGGCAAGGACGGTTAATGGCATTGTCCAACAGATTCAGTTCCCGTTTGTTATCCAAAATCGGAATGGTGTTTTCAAATCCGTCGTTAACCAACGATGCGATATTTTCTACATACTGAGGACGTTTGAAGCCGTTGCAAATGATGTAGCTGCTTTTATTGATCAGCCCGCCGTCATACAGAGCCCGAATGATGTGAATGTCATAAGCTGAAGAGGTCTCGAGGTGAATGTCGTTTTTGAGAGCCTCCTCCAGAACAAATGAAAAATGTGAACTTTTCGTACAGTAGCAGTAGTTGTACGAGCCTTGGTAGTCAACTTTTGCCATTGCGACATTGAAGAGACGTTTGGCCCGTTGAATTTGCGAAGAGATCTTGGGTAAATAGGTAATCTTTAGCGGAGTACCATATTGTTTAATGATATCCATCAAGGGAATATCATGGAAATTCAACTCATTGTCTTGGACCGAAAATTCATCTTGAGGAAATTCGAAGGTCTGTTCGATAAGATCAATGTATTTGTTTTTCATCTTCGGTTAATGAATTTAATGGTTAATCCGTCTAAGCTACTTTGGTGAAAATTTGGCAATGTAGCTGAGCTACTTTGACGAAAATTTCACTGCAAAGGAGGGGAAACTTTTTGTGAAAAGCAATATTTAGCATGAAATAATGTCTATATTAAGTTGTTATTCGATATTTGCAGTGTTTACAATCTGCGATGAAGATACCGGTCGCATCGATGATTTATCACTTTTAACTGAGAACAGGAGGTGGTAAGAAAATCGGTTTGGCAGATGCTTTCGCATAACGGTATGACTTTTGTTTTCTAATAGGGGAAAAGAAAAGTATTCTATTTTGATTTGGGATGGTTTGTTTGTTTCTATTGAGAAAAAGGTCTATTTTTGTTATATGGTGTAGAATGGGTCAATGTGTTCTTGCACTATAAGAACATTCTAACTTGATATACAGGTTAAACTTATAAGGAGATGGTTAATAAAATTATAGTAGATAGCCTTAAGGCTGGGAAACGCATTGTGATTCCCCAATTTGGAGCTTTCCTGCATAAGGATACTGATGGGGGAATCGTTTTTGTTCCTTTCCTGAAAAAAGATGATGGTGTATTGGCCGGTTTGCTCAGCTCAAATTATGGTTTGAGCAATGAAGAGGCGTACGGTATTATTGCTGAATATGTTGCACAAGTTAAAAAGAGTGTCACAGAACGTGGCTGTTTTGTTGTAGAGGGTATTGGCCAGTTGAAGATCGACTCGAATGGAGTTTGCTATCTGGAAACAGATCAACGTGACAACAAAATACCTACTACACCTGGAACTTCTGTAGCACGTCCAGTGGCGCCATCACAGCCTGCATCTACAGCTGCATCCTCATCAATGGGCGGAGCATCACGAGTAGGGCAGTCTCCGATTTCTCCATCTCAACCTGTTTATGGTCAGCCTGGCTCGAATGGGGCTTCGGGATATCAAGCACAAAGTCAGTCGGGAAGTCATGTGCCTAATGTTGGTGTGGGTGTAAATGTTCCAAATCAGGGTAGTGTAACCTCTTCTCGCCCCCAATCTGTTCAGGCGAATATTACAGGTGGTACGACTCAGACAAACGGAACGATGTCATCTCGTTCGGCTACAGCGCAGCCTTCATCCCAGGCAACTCAGGCTGCTTCGGCTCGCTCTGCAATGGCAGGAGATGTTCGTCCTGCTACACAATCTGGTTATCAGCGTCCTGGTCAGCAAGGTCGGCCTCAGCAGATGCAGCCTCAGTCTTCGTATGCTTCATCCCAATATACGCAACAACAGCAAGGCCGACCAGCTGCACAACAGCCAGCTCAGAATCAGCAGACACAAGCACGTCCCAATATGCCGGGACAACCTTCTTTTTATGGTGGTTCTCCGTATGGACAGCCTCAAGGGGGTGCTTCGGTTCCTCCGTATGGCGGAGCCGGTATGCCACCACGCCAACCTCAGCCGCAACAACGTCAGGGAACTGATAAGTTTTTGGTGGTTGCGATAGTCGCAGCGATCATTGCGTTGGGTGCAATTATATATGGTGTGATTTTCGCTTCATCGTCCGCTCCGAAAATAGATCCCATGGAGCTTCCGGTACATCAACGTCCTGCTGTGTTGGATTCTATTCAAAAAGAGGATTCGATTCAAGCCGCTGAGGCAGCAGCCAAAGAGGCCGCAAAAACAAAATCCAAACGTTAATCCGATTAGACAATGGCAATGGATTTAACGACGCTCAAACAGCGATTCAACATAATTGGTAATAATTCGGCTCTGAACGAAGCCTTGGAGGTGGCGGTAAGGGTAGCTTCGACTGACCTTTCGGTATTGATTACTGGTGAAAGTGGTGTCGGTAAAGAGGTGTTTCCTCAGATTATACATGCCAATAGCCCGCGTAAGCATGGGACATACATTGCTGTAAACTGTGGTGCTATACCTGAAGGAACGATTGATTCCGAACTGTTCGGTCATGAAAAAGGCGCTTTTACGGGAGCTTCCGAGAGTCGCAAAGGATATTTTGAAGTGGCCGATGGCGGGACAATTTTCCTGGATGAGGTGGCTGAATTGCCCCATACTACTCAGGTCCGTTTGTTACGTGTATTGCAAACGGGCGAGTATATTCGTGTCGGTTCTTCCAAAACACAAAAAACCAATGTGCGTGTAGTAGCAGCGACAAATATTAATTTGCGCGATGCAGTTCGTGATGGGCGCTTCCGTGAAGACCTCTATTATCGTCTCAATACGGTTCCGATTACAGTGCCGCCATTGCGTGATCGCAAGGGCGATATCTATCTGTTGTTTCGTAAATTCGCGGTAGATGTTGCCACGCTGTATCGCATGCCTGTTATTACCTTGGATGAGGGAGCTCGGCAGGTATTGGAGACCTATCCTTGGCCTGGAAATATTCGTCAGTTAAAAAATGTTGCAGAGCAGATTTCAGCAGTCGAAGAGTCTCGTAATATCACGGCTGATATTCTCAAGAAGTATCTTCCCGATTATGCCCCTTCATCGGTACCTGTTTTCAGGCCGCAAGCCCAGGGCGAAGTCAATGAAGAGAGAGAATTGCTCTACAAAGTGCTTTTTGATCTGCGGAATGATATGAACGATCTGAAGCGGATGATGGCGGAGCTAATGGCTGAGCATCGGAGGTATGACCACAAGGGGGGAGATGTGACGGCTTTGTTGCCTCGGAATTTGCCGGCTCCAGTTTCGACGCCGACTGTACATCCGATGCCGGTATCCTTCAATGATTATGCGGAACCCGAAGAGGTGATCGAAGAACCGGCAGCACGTGAAGGTCTGACAAAAGAACAGGTGTTGCGTGAGGCGATTATTAAGGCTTTGCGTCGTCATGGCGGCAAACGTCGTGAGGCAGCTAAAGATCTTTTTATTTCAGAGCGTACGCTTTATCGTAAAATCAAAGAATTGGGAATCGATGAATATTAATCGGAAAAGATACAGTGTAACCTTAAGATGGTTCATGCCGGTCATGGCGTTTGTATGTGCTTTATTGTTTAGTGGGTGTACGGTTAAATATTCGTTTTCGGGGGCTTCGATTGCACCGGAAATCCAAACTGTATCGATCGCTCGTTTCCCTAACAATGCCTTGCTGGTAGCTCCGATCCTCAGTTCCACATTGACGGATGCGTTGCAGGATCGTTTTACCAGCCAGACCCGGTTGGCTGTAGTGCCTGAAAACGGTGATTTGCAATTCGAGGGAGAAATTACCAACTACACTTCCACGCCTGCGGCCATTTCAGGGAATGAAACAGCGGTTATGAACCGATTGACCATTACGGTACGCGTTCGTTTTACCAACGCTTTTCAACCTGAATACAATTATGATAAAACCTTTTCAGCATATTCGGATTATCCGAGCTCCCAACTGTTGCAGGAGGCTGAAGGTACATTGATCCCTGAAATTGTTGAGCAATTGGTCGAAAATATCTTTAATGATGCAGTAGCCAACTGGTAATGGATGCTTTTAATCAATATCTTGGTCGTCCCGACATTGCTGAAATTCCATCAAATGCCGTATTGCAAGCATTGATTCGACGGTATCCGTGGTTTACAACGGCGCGAATTGTGCAATCGAGGATCAGTGGTAAAATTGATCCTGAATTGGCATTGCGTCTGACAGTTCGTCCTGTTCCGGATATATTGTTGCGTTCTGTAGGGCTGAGTACGGTAGTAGATAATACACCCTGCGGTACGACTTATTCTTCTTTGGAGACAATGTCGAAGAGGGAGAAGCTGGAAAATGCGGAGTTACAAACAGACGTTTCCAATGTTGCGGATCAGCATGAAGTTGCTGTGAATGAAACAGCAACGTTAATTACAGAATCGGGAGCGCTCCCTGTGGAGTCTGGGGGTTCTCAAGTTTCAATAGCACAACAAGAGATTTCACAGATGTGTGATCATCCGTCGCAGGCTCGTTCCGTATTTGTGGATGCTGAATATGCTTCCGCATCTGAATCTGAATCTGAATCGCGACTGTCTGAGGAGACGATGCTTGTGCAGGATAACGATCAGATGGATATGAATGCTACAGCAGATCAAGAGCAGCATAGATCCGCTGATTTGACGTTGGAGGTGATAGATCGTTTTTTGGCAGAAGAGCCTAAACGCATGGTTCCCCGAGAAGGTATTCCGGAAGGGGATATATCAGCTGACTCGGTGGAAGAAGATGACGATATGATTTCAGAAGAGTTGGCTGAAATTTATCGAACACAAGGGCTAACGGAGCGAGCTAAAGCAATATATACCAAATTAAGTTTGCTATATCCGGAAAAAAGTGTTTATTTTGCCGAAATTATCGACCGGATTAATGAAAATCCGAAAGATTGATGAATTTGTAATCGTTTAAACAAGTAACGAAATGTATATTTTTTTCATTGTATTGATTCTTATTGCAAGTGTTTTGCTGATTCTTTCAGTGTTGGCCCAGAATCCTAAAAGCGGTATGGCAGCCAATTTCGGTGCATCGAACCAGGTGATGGGCGTTCGCGAAACTTCCAACTTCCTTGAAAAATTTACTTGGGGGTTGGCAATTGCTATTTTTGTGTTGAGCCTTGCAGCTACCATGACTATGCCATCGGCCAATATTGCTAACAGCAAAGGTGCAATGGAGAGAGCTATTGAGCAGGCAACCGAAGGTAATGAAAACCTGTTGGCTCCTGCACAGCAGCAAACTACACAAGATGCAGCTCAGCAAGCCCCTCAGTCTCAGCCTGCCGCTCCTGCACAGCAGCCTGCAGAATAATTAGGACGATACAATGAATGCGGAGTTTGTTGTGATTCCGTAATTAGCCGATATTGATAAAAAGAGAGAAGATCCCCATAGGGATCTTCTCTCTTTTTTTGTGTGATTGAAATAAAACAATCCGAATATTTTATGTTTTAGTCTGATTTTGCTATTTTAGGAGTAATTGATCGGAGGAAGTGAAACTATCAATCGGTTAACTGCAATAACCAGCTTTGGCCGTAATGTACGGTACCCCAATGAAACATATCCTCATTGTCCTTTTTGTCATGTTGGTGCCGTATCGGATGCTGGCACAAGGTGGTGTGTTGACCTCCGATGATTACGATGAGGAGGTCCGTCGTGCAGAGCAGTTCCAATTCAGTGAAGAGTATGCATCATTGATGATCATGCCACTGGAAGCCTATCCGGATGCATTTTCAACTTTGTCTGATTTCAATTTTTCTTTTGTTCGTTATAATCGGCGAGGTTACGATTATCGTTATCGTAATTTTTCAATCGATGGCGTGTCACTGTATGATCCGATGACGGGTAATCAACAGTGGAATTTGATGGGTGCCATCTACAATTCGTACGGACCAGTTGAATCTGAAACGGGATTAGCTCCAGGCTCATGGAGTCTGGGTGGATTAGGTGATACTCGTGCTTATTCCCGCATGGCAGGAACCGTTCCCAAACGTATATCGGTTGGTATGATGTTTACCGACCGTCGGTTTCGTGGTGGTGTGCGGGCGGGGATATCGTCCGGATGGATGAAAGGCGGTTGGGCTATTGCTGGGGCTGGTTCCCGGCGCTGGGGCAGGGATCAGCATATTCGTGGCGTCTATATGGATGATTGGACCGTGTATGCTTCTATCGCCAAAAAGTTGGGAAAGAAACATATACTTTCAGCCGCATTTTTATTGGCACCATCAGATCGTGGAGTACGGGGCGCCGCAACTCAAGAGGCTTTTGAGTTGACCGGTGATCCGTTGTACAATCCCTATTGGGGGTATCAGGATGGTCGAATCCGTTCCTCACGCACTCGTAAATCTCAGCAACCTATGGCGCTTTTGGCGTGGGATTACAAACGCGATGAGGACCTTAAGATTCATACTGTGTTCTCCTATTTGGGTGGTGAAAGCAGTTATTCAGCTTTGGATTGGTTCAGTGTCTCCAACCCAACGCCGGACTACTATCGGTATATGCCCGGCTATCAGGCAAACCCCGAAGTTGCTACTGCCGTAGAGCAAGCATGGCGTCAGAGAAACCCCAATGTGACTCAAATCAATTGGAATGAGCTGTATTATGTCAATCAGCATGGCACGGCTTCTCCTGCTTCCTATGTGGTAGGAAGTGCCGTGACGGCGAATCGTAGTTTTCAACTTAATTCGTCTTTTGATTGGCGGATGGACAAAGCGAGTTATTTGAGAGGCGGCATTCAACTGCGTAATGATCGGGAGTCCCGTTATCAACGATTGGAAGATCTGCTTGGAGGAGACTATCTGTTGGATGTCGATCCTTACTTGATTGACGATGAGTATTACGGAGATCAAGCGATCAATGATTTGCAACATCCAAATCGTCGGGTTGGTGTTGGTGAACGGTATGGATATAATTACGACCTGGATTACAGTTCGTATGGCCTGTGGGCGTTAGCTGATTTGCATAGCGAACGTAATTTGGGACTGTATGGTTATGTGGGTGGACAAGTTGCTCAAGTCTCTTTCTCAAGGATTGGCCGTTACGAAAAGGAGCTTTTCCCCGGTAGCCTATCTCTTGGCCCTTCTGAAAAGTTGAATTTTACGGAGTATATGCTTAAAGGCGGTATTGGTTATGCATTTACACCGGCGCACTCCCTGGAGATGCGTGTTGCTTATGGTGATGTAGCACCGGTGGCTGATGCGCTGTTTTTGGCTCCCGAATATCAGAATCGGACAGTTGCCGACCCCCGACCGATTAATCTATTGGCTGGAGAACTGGAATATCGGATCTCGTGGCGCAGTGTCGATATTGGATTGTGCGGATATGTGACCACAACCCGCGGAGAGGGGGATGTCCGCCATTATTATGATGATTTGGCCGGAGAATATGCCAATATGGAGTTGAGCGGAATCGATAAACTGTATGCCGGTGTTGAACTGGGAGTAACCGTGCGGATTACCGATCGGTGGAGTGCGCGTGGTGCAGGAGGGTGGAGCCGTAACCTCTATTTAAGTGATCCGGCAGTGTCCATTTATGCAGATCATGATAACCGGCCGATTGTTGAAGGATCAACGGCATATATGAAAGGGTATCGGTTGGGAAACACTCCACAAGTGGTAGCTTCAGGGGAGTTGCGCTATTCCGGTGCCAGAATGTGGACTGCAGCGGTTTCTGTGAATTATGTGGGCAGTAATTATATCGATATTAGTCCGGTACGACGTATGCGTCGGGTGATGGATTATGCAACCTCTCCGGCAGCTTTAGCTCAGATGACCGCACAGGAGCGTTTCGGAGATGCTACGACAATTAACCTTTTTGTGAGTAAAACGTTTCGGATTAAGAGCAGTTATTTGACCTTGAGCGGTTCGGTCAACAATCTGGCCAACCGTCGTCATATTGTGTACAGCGGTTATGAACCGTTGCGAATGGTACGTACCGGAAGCGGTTTGGACCGAACGGTGGCTCCGATGGCGTCACGCTATTATCATGCCTATCCGAGAACCTATTACCTGACGATTAATTTCCGATTCTGATGCAAAATATTGTTAACATAAGATGTGTTAAATCTGTTGTAATACATCGTGTTATGCGACGATGTTCGTGTATGAAAATCGGTGCGCTCGCGGGGTTGTTGTTGCTATTATTCAGTAATATATCCTGTGATTACGACCGGTTTGATCCTCCAAATTCGGAACCTGGTTCGGTACCGGTTACGACGATGGATATTGCAACGTTGCGAACTTTTTATCAGGATGATCCGGTTTGGGTCGTTGGTCAACGAAGTGTAGTGGTGTCGGGATATGTTACGACATCGGATCAGTCCGGTAATTTCTATCGTAGCTTTTTTATTGAAGATGAAACAGGAGCGGTGGAGATACGTGCCGGATTGTATGATCTCTATGCAACTTATCGATTGGGACAGCAGGTGACGGTAGTGGTCGATTCATTAACATTGGGTATGACGAATGGTGTGTTGCAGTTGGGGCTGGCCAGTGCAGCCTATGAAACCGATTATATGAATCATAGGATTGTAGTGGATAAACATCTGTTTCGTAATGAACGATTCGAAGAGGTGATCCCACGCCCGGTAAAAGCCGGAAATCTTAAAGAGGAGTGGCTCGGTACCTTGGTGCGGTTTGAAGGTGTGCATTTGGATGGGGCTGTCGATACGACATGGGCTTTACCGGCATCCCTTACATCAAGTGGAGTTCCGCAAAGCGCCTATTTGAAATTTCGGGATGAAAAGTCCGATTCGATTTATGTCGTAACCAGTGGTTATGCCTCTTTTGCCGGGGAGACGGTACCGACCGGTACAGTATCGTTAATGGGAATTTTGATGCAGGGTAAGGTCAATGGAAAATCGGTCTATCAATTAAAAATGAGGGATCTGCAGGATGTGGAGGAGTAGTCGATTCCTTAAGATATTATTGTTCGGAATACTGTGCATTGGGTGTGTGGAGAAGAGTGATCCATATCCCGATCCGTCCCAAGGAGGTGACGGTGAGCCTGGAGCGGGGACGGCACTTGTCTCGATCAGTTATCTGAAGGGTTATTATACGGGTTATCCTACACCCATTACCAAAGATTGGGAGTTGCAGGGCGTGGTGACGGCAAATGACCGTTATGGGACATTCCCTTACGGATTGGTCGTGCAGGATGCAACAGGGGGTATCGAGATCAAATTGTCAGGAGATGATCTGTTTTTGACCTATCCGATTGGACAGTCAATCCGTATTCGATGTCAAGGATTGGTGCTGGGAGCTTATGGTGGTTATGTGACGTTGGGTAGTGTATCATCAGACGCCGATTATCAGAATGGGTTTATTTCGCAAACTGATATTTCGGGACGATTGTCAAAAAGAGGTGAAATCGAGCTTGTATTGCCCGATACACTTCGTTTTGCAGAACTTGAACCCAAACATGTCGGCTGTTTTGTCGCTTTTGAGATGGTGCAGTTTGTGGACGAAGAGTTGGGGTTGACTTGGTGTGACGAAGATTCGGACAGCAATCGACATTTAGTTAATGTTGATGGAGATACTCTGTTAGTGCGTACCAGCCGTTATGCCCGTTTTGCCGATGATATGTTACCGGTAAGCAGTGGCTATGTAGAGGGTATTCTCGGGTGGTTCAATAATAGCTATCAATTGCGTGTGATTGATGCCCGTAATGTGATTATGGAATCCCCGCGATTTTGAGATAACATTCCTATGCGCATTTGAATAAAACGCATCGAACGCAAAAAGCAAAAGCGTGTTTAAGCAAACGATGTGTTGGAGATGTGGGGTGTTTGAATGCATTATGGGGAATGCGTTATGATGATTGAGCATGGTCCGGACTGTGCTTCGCAGACTCCATGCTCAGCAACCTCTTTTTTTTTGCGGAGAAAGAAACAAGAGTATGCTATATGCAGTGAACAAGATGGAGAATTAACGATTCTCCTTTTGCAGGGCTTCCCAAATCATATCTTTGAGTTGGGTGAGATGATAACCTGATACCGATGAGATAAAAATGGATGGAATTCCCTCCGGTAATTCTTGGGTTAATGCCTCTTGCAACTCTTCATCGAGCAGGTCACATTTTGTGATGGCCAACAGCCGCTGCTTGTCGAGCAGTTCGGGGTTGTACTGCGTAAGCTCGCCCAGCAGAACCGCATAATCGCGTTTGAGGTCGTCGCTGTCGGCCGGGATCATGAACAGCAGGATCGAGTTGCGTTCGATGTGACGCAAGAAACGGATTCCCAATCCCTTGCCTTCATGTGCTCCTTCAATAATGCCAGGGATATCGGCCATCACGAAGGATTTGTGGTCACGGTATTCGACAATGCCCAAATTGGGCTCCAGTGTGGTAAAAGCGTAATTGGCAATTTTGGGCTTAGCTGCTGAAACAGCTGCCAATAGTGTGGATTTGCCGGCATTGGGGAACCCAACCAAGCCGACATCTGCTAAAATTTTCAGTTCAAGGATGAACCAACCTTCACGGCACTCTTCTCCGGGTTGAGAGTAGCGAGGAGCCTGATTGGTTGCCGTGCGGAAATGCCAGTTACCCAAACCGCCACGACCTCCCGGTAACAGAACGAGCTCTTCACCGTCCTGGGTGACTTCACCCACTACCTCGCCGGTTTCTGCATCACGTGCAACAGTTCCTAGCGGTACGTCAATAATGACATCTTTGCCATTTTTCCCCGTACTGCGAGCGCCTCGTCCCGGTTCACCGTTTTCGGCGAAAATGTGGCGTTGGTATTTGAGGTGGATGAGTGTCCAATATTGGCTATTGCCTCGCAGAATAATGCTGCCTCCTTTGCCTCCGTCACCACCGTCTGGACCGCCGAATTCGATGAATTTTTCGCGGCGGAAATGGCTGGAGCCGGATCCTCCGTTGCCGGAGCGTCCGAAAATTTTGACATAATCAACGAAGTTCGAAGAGGCCATACGTGTTGGGTTTCTGCTTGAATTTCATGTAAAATATGGGACAAAGGTAGGAAAATATTTACCTTTGTCCAACTGGGAGAAAATTCCAATCGGTCAAAGATTATGCCTAAACGAGCTACGCGTCGTGTTTCGAAAAAGACGCAATGGAAAATAATTGTATTGTTGTTCTGTGTCGTGGCTCTTTTGTTGTGGGTCTCATACCGAACAGGGGCGGTTGGGTCGCGTGGTGGAGAACCTACTACGCAGATGGCTGCACAGTCGGACGATGTTAGATCGTCTCAGCGAAATGGAAATCAAAAGGATAATGGTTGCCACAACTCCCGAAATCAACAGCGTGAAAGCAGCCATTCGAACCGAGATGGTGAAAAAGGTTCGCAGCACGATGGTCAGTTGTCGCCAAATGACCGTACAAAGGCTGGAGCTGTATCGGATAATCGGGGTAATCCTACGGAATGTGATCAACAGACGCTGAAACAAGGAGATCGGCTGGCTTTACCTTATTATAAAGATAGTACGTTTGTGTTGCGGAACGTCGCCGCTCGTTACACGCTTTGCTATGATACGATGTATCGGCAGGCTGCATGGGTTGCCTATATATTGACGCGTGCAGAGGTGAATCGCAAAGGAACAGAGCGCCAGAATGCGTTTTGCAGCGATCCTACTGTGGTACAACGTGGATGGCCGACAGCACGTGATCGAGATTATACCCGCAGCGGTTATGATCGGGGACACCTGCTCCCCTCTGCCGATCGTGACGATACACCGGAAGAGAATCGGGCAACTTTCTATTTGTCGAATGTTTCACCCCAGAGGCCGGCACTTAATCGGCAAATCTGGCGACTGTTGGAAGAACAGGTCCGCAAATGGGCAAAACAGTATGATTCGCTTTATGTGGTTACAGGCCCGGTGTTGGTATCCGGTTTGCCGAGGATCAAAGGAGGTGTAGGTGTGCCACGCA
>ENA-OWPL01001236-OWPL01001236.1-human-gut-metagenome-genome-assembly--contig:-NODE-1236-length-15450-cov-2.510620_pt1 | contig 15450 bp, 12 predicted proteins | sample MGYA00248263_ERZ651844 | MGnify/ENA primary metagenome ERZ651844 (study PRJEB26924, sample SAMEA4378256) | human gut metagenome | biome: human gut; feature: human-associated habitat; material: faeces...
TCCTCGTGCTTGCTATGCGCCTCGGCCAGCTCGGCGAGGCGGTTGTAGATGCGCTCCGTCTGATCCACCTCCACGTCGTGCAGCAGGCAGATCTCGTCGCCCGGACGGAACTGCAGCAGCTCCAGCGCCTTCAGATCATCCGGCTCGTAGCAGATGCGCTCGGCGGGGATCCCCGCCAGCAGCATGCGCAGCTTGTAGTCCAGCCCGCGCTTGCCCGTGCAGACAATCTGCACGACGTCGTCGCGGTTCAGAAACTCGAAATCCGTGTCGTACAGCCAGCAGACGTTCTCCGACCAGCGCTTTTCGCAGGCCTGATCGTTGATCATCAGGAACAGCTCCTTCTGCCCCGGCAGACCCGCGATATAGTCAAACGCGCGGGAAGTCGCGAAGGCGTTCAGCCCCTTGGACATCTGGGTGATGATGTGGAAACCGCCGACCTGATGGTCGCCGTGGCGGGTGGAGGGGACGGCGGCGTGCGCCATCATCTCGTGTACCTTCTCCTCGCTGTAGCCCAGCTGACGCAGCACGGCGATGACCGTGACCATGTTGTAGATGTTGAAAATGCTGTCGCTGATGAGCTTGTATTCGCGCACGTCCTCGCCCTCACGCAGCTGCAGCGAGCCGCCCGCGATGTCGACGTTCTGCGCCAGATACTGCGCGTCCGGGGAGTGGAAGCCGCAGTCCTGGCACACGGCCCGGCCGATGTGGTGGTAGCGGCGGTATTCATACCGCAGCTTCCCGGCGCATCGGGGGCAGATACGCATATCGTCCAGCAGGTTCTCGCATTCCGTCACGTCGGTGGGCAGCCGGTCGATGCCGAAATATACCCGCTGGTTCTCCGGCGCCACCGTGCAGGAGATCAGGTCGTCGGCGTTGAGGATCAGCCTGCTCTCCTTAGGCAGGGACCGGGTCAGGATGTCCGCGATGTAGCCCGGATGGGCGTTCCGCATGATGGAGTCCCGGAACAGGTTGGTGATGACGATGTGCTCCGGCTTCACATAGGGATAGATCCTGGGCGCGGAGCGCTCGTCGATCTCCAGGATCGCCAGGTCGTACTCCGGCCTGATCCGGCCCAGCAGGCCGCAGCCCTTCAGCAGCGCCGTGCTGACGCCGGAGATGATGTTGCTGCCCGCCCGGTTGCTGAGTACGGTCTTGCCCTCGGCGGTGAGCACGTCGTTCAGCATATTGGCCACGGTGGTCTTGCCGTTGGTGCCGGTGACGGCTATGATGTGCTCCGGCTTGCCGATATACTTCAAAAAGTCCGGACACAGCTTCACCGCCAGACTGCCGGGAAAGTCCGTGCCGTTGTGGCGGGTGATCTTCAGCGCCGGGATGGACAGCTTTGCCATCCACAGCGCAAACAGGAACCGCAGTTTACCCATTGTCATTCCTCCAGAGCGATGGCGCGGCAGGAGCAGCCATCGGCATTCTCAAATTTCAGGGGCAGCGTAACGAACGTGAAGCGTCGGCCCAGCAGCTTGTCCAGCCCCTTGAGGTTCTCGGTGTTCACAAAGTCCGCGCCCAGCAGTGTCATGTGGTTGGGAAAATCCACGCTGTCGCAGGGGTCCAGCGAGATGGTGTCCTCGCCCACGCCCTTCAGCGGCAGACCGGCTAGATATGCCGCCGCCTCCGCCGTCAGGCAGGGAAAGCCCTCATAGTAGCCCGGCGTGCCCCACTTCTTGTCCCAGCCGGTGCAGAACAGCACGAAGTCCGCGCCGTTCAGGTCATAGCTCTGCAGCAGGGACAGAGTAATGGCGCGCTGCCCCCGGCAGTCCACCACCACGGCGGGACCGGCGAACTTCGCCGCGTCATAGCAGTCCAGCGCCGTACCGTCACGGAGCATATGAGCCGGGGCGTCCATGTGGGTGCCGGTGTGGGAGAACATATGCAGCAGCGTCTCCCGGTAGCCGCACTGGTCGATGGTGCAGGCGGTGGTCAGCCGGGGCTGCTCCGTGCCGGGATACACCGGCATATCGTTCCGTATGGTGTGGGTCAGCTCATGTGCCGTCATGCGTCCGCCTCCTTGTCGTGTGTCTGCAGCCAGATCAGCAGCGCCGCCACATCCGCCGGTGACACGCCGGATACCCGCCCGGCCTGCCCTACGTTCAAAGGCCGCAGCGCGCTGAGCTTCTCCCGCGCCTCCAGCCGCAGACCCTGAATGTGGTCGTAGTTCATATCCGGCGGCAGCTTCCGGCGCTCCAGCCTCTCAAACTCCGCCACCTGCCGCTGCTGCCGCTGGATATAGCCATCATATTTCACGGTGATCTCCACCTGCTCCCGCACCTCCGTGGGCAGGTCAGGTCGATTTGCGTCGAATTCTGTCAGGTCCGCGTAGGTCAGCTGGGGCCGCCGCAGCAGATCGATCAGGCGGCAGCCGCTGTCCACGGCGGCGGTGCCCCGTTCCGCCAGCAGGGCGTTCAGCTCCGGCGTGCCGGGTATGCCCGTGCGCTCCAGCCGCCGTATCTCCTTTGCCACGGCTTCGTACTTGGCCTCCACCGCCGCCAGCCGTTCATCGCTGACCAGCCCCAGCTCGTGCCCGATAGGGCACAGCCGTGCGTCGGCGTTGTCCTGCCGCAGCAGCAGCCGGTATTCCGACCGGCTGGTCATCATGCGGTACGGCTCCTCGGTGCCCTTGGTCACCAGGTCGTCGATCAGTGTGCCGATATAGCTCTCGCTCCGCTTGAGCACCAGCGGCTCCCGGCCCTGCAGCTTCAGCGCCGCGTTCACGCCGGCCACAAAGCCCTGCACCGCCGCCTCCTCGTAGCCGGAGGAGCCGTTGAACTGCCCCGCGCCGTACAGGCCGGGCACCGCCTTTACCTCCAGCGTGGGCAGCAGCGCCAGCGGGTCGATGCAGTCGTACTCAATGGCGTAGGCCGGCCGCATCATCACTGCGTGCTCCAGCCCCGGCACCGTGTGCAGCATCTCCAGCTGCACCTCCTCCGGCATAGAGGACGAAAAGCCCTGCACATACAGCTCCTCGGTGTCCAGCCCCATAGGCTCGATAAACAGCTGGTGCCGGGGCTTGTCCGCAAAGCGCACCACCTTCGTCTCAATGGACGGGCAGTACCGGGGGCCAATGCCCTCGATGACCCCGGAATAGATGGGGCTGCGGTCCAGATTTTCCCGTATGATCCGGTGCGTCTCCTCGTTGGTATAGGTCAGATAGCACACCGCCCGGTTTTCCGGTACGTCCTTTGTCTCAAAGCTGAAGGGCAGCGGATCCGGGTCGCCCTCCTGTATCTCCATTTTGCTGAAGTCCACACTGCCCCGGTGTATCCGCGGCGGTGTGCCGGTCTTGAACCGCCGCAGGGGCAGTCCCAGTGCCCGCAGGCTGTCCGTCAGGGCGTTGGCCGGGTGCAGGCCGTCCGGCCCGGAGGCCTCGATGCACTCGCCCACGATGGTCTGCCCGGTCAGATACGTGCCCGTGCACAGAATGACCGCCCGGGCGCCCAGCACCGCGCCGGTGCGGAGCACCACGGCGGCGGCATGGCCGTTCCCGTCGCAGCGTATTTCCGTCCCCTCCGCCTGCCGCAGCGTCAGTCCCGGCTGCAATTCCAGCGTGTGCTTCATCACCTGCTGGTATTTCCGCCGGTCCGCCTGGGCCCGCAGGGACCACACGGCGGGACCCTTGCCCCGGTTCAGCATCCGATACTGGATGCAGGCCCTGTCCGCCGCCCGGGCCATCTCGCCGCCCAGTGCGTCCAGCTCCCGGACCAGGTGACCCTTGCCGGTGCCGCCGATGGCCGGGTTGCAGGGCATATTCCCCACCGCGTCCAGGCTCACCGTCAGGCAGACGGTCTTCATGCCCATCCGGGCCGCCGCCAGAGCGGCCTCGATGCCCGCGTGCCCCGCGCCGATGACGGCCACATCATAGTCGCCGCCGTGAAACTCTCTCATCAGGTGCTCACCTCACCACACAAGACTGCTTGAACACTTTATTATACTATACAGCACACAACAGCGCAAGAGTGTTACACAGAAATAACCCATAGGTATTGTGCAATATGCAATAAAAGTTTACAAAAGCTTTATACATAATATCCAATTTTGCGCTTGTTATCCGGGCTGCCGCGGCATATAATAACACTGTAAAACGGAAGAAAGGAGCGTGATATCACCATGACGACAACTTGGATCTGGGGTGACCTGGATGACATGATCTTTGCCGACAGCGACTGGGAAGTGAGCCAGCGGTAAGGCATACCGATGAGGAAACCACGCGAAAGCGTGGTGATTTGCTTTTTTATGGGTGTTTTTCGACAGAAAACGCCTCCTGCACATAGATCGCAAAGCCTGATCCCCGCGCAGCAAAGATGAAAAGAGACGGCCAACGCCGTCTCTTATTTTTGTTGTTTTCGGTTGCTCTTAATGAGATATTCGTGATACCTTAACGATATTTTAGCGTTACCTTAGCGATAATGTATGTTATAATAGCGTCATCAAAAGGAGGGGAGGGCGGCTATGACCGGTAAACAAGCCCGCCGGAGACAGCTGCTGCGGACCATTGGTCTGCACTTTTCCGGCATGGATGTGCTGAAGGCGCTGGGACTCTACCTGGCAGCCGTTATGTGCTGTCTGCTGCTGCGCAGCTTCGATATGCACAACGACACCAGCTACGTGGCCATGATCTTTCTGCTGGATGTGTTCCTTACCGCCTACTGGACGGACGGCTATCTGCTGGGCATCATCATGGCAGTGGTGGGGGTGTTCAGCGTGGACATCATCTTTACCTACCCCTTCTGGCATATCAGCTTTACGCTGACGGGCTTTCCGCTGACGTTCCTGGTGATGATGACCATCTCCATCCTGACCGCCACCGTTACCAGCCGGGCCAAGCAGACCGAGCAGGTGCGCCGGGAGGCCGACCGCGAAAAGATGTATGCCGACCTGCTGCGCGCCGTGTCCCACGACATCCGCACGCCGCTGACCGGTATCGTGGGCGCCACCAACGTTCTGCTGGAGCAGGACGGCGGACTGACGCAGGAGCAGCGCCAGCAGCTGCTGCGATCCACCAACGAGGACGCCCAGTGGCTCATCCGCATTGTAGAGAATTTGCTGTCCATCACACGCATAAGCTCTGAGGAGGCTAAGGTCAAGAAAGAGCCGGAGCCGGCGGAGGAGGTCATCGAGTCCGCCGTGGCCAAGACCCACAAGCACTACCCGGAGGTGGATATCCGTGTCCATCTGCCGGATGAACTGATGATGGTGCCCATGGATCCCCTGCTGATGGAGCAGGTACTGGTAAACCTGATGGAGAACGCCGTCATCCACGGCGAGACCCACAATATCGACGTGACCCTGTCCAGCGAGGGCAACTGCGCGGTGTTCACTGTGGCGGACGACGGCCGCGGCATTCCCCAGCACCTGCTGCCCCGGCTGTTCGACGGCTCCGCCCGCAGCGACCGCAGCAGCGACGGCAAGCGCAGCATGGGCATCGGTCTGTCCGTGTGCCGCACCATTGTGCTGGCCCACGGCGGTGTGATACGGGGAGACAACAGACAGGAGGGCGGCGCGGTATTTACCGTGACCCTGCCCATGAAAGGAGAAAACGATGAAGATTAAAGACAAAGTCCTGATCGTGGAGGATGAGCAGTCCATCAGCAACTTTATCTCCATGATCCTCACCGCCAACGGCTTCGACACCATCATTGTCCGCACCGGCGAGGAGGCCCTGACCATGATCGCCTCCCATTGCCCGGACATGATCGTCCTGGACCTGGGTCTGCCCGATATGGACGGCATGGAGGTGCTGAAATCTGTCCGCAAGTGGTCCAATCTGCCGGTGGTGGTGGTTTCTGCCCGGAATCACGAGCACGATAAGGTGGAGGCGTTGGATTACGGCGCGGACGATTACCTGGTCAAGCCCTTCGGAACGTCGGAGCTTCTGGCGCGCATCCGCACGGCTATTCGCCACACCCGCACGGCCCTGCCCAATGGGGAGATTGCCCAATCCGGCAAGTTTACCACCGGCGAGCTGACCATCGACTATGATAAGCACCTGGTCACATTGGCCGGGCGGCCGGTGCACCTCACCGCCAATGAATACCGCCTGGTGGAGCTCCTGAGCCGCAGCGCGGGCAAGGTGCTCACCTACGATCGCATCAGCGAGGCCATGTGGGGCGATGCCGCCGGCGGCAACAGCCAACTGCTGCGGGTCAATATGGCCAATATCCGCCGCAAGCTGGAGCAGAACCCCGCCGAGCCGCAGTATATCCTCACCGAGATCGGTGTGGGCTACCGCATGAAGGAGCCGGGCTGACCTCTAAAACAAAGCCCCCTACCCAAAGCGGATAGGGGGATATTTTGCGCTGTTTACAGGCTTTCGTGGCTTTCCTCCCGGCAGCAGGTGATGTTTAGGTTGCCGTTGCGGCAGCGCAGCTCATCCAGGAACACCTTGGGGACCGGCTCCTGCCGCAGGGTGATGCGGTAGCGCAGCTCGTACAGGGTGCCCATGTTGGTGGTTTTCACCTTTTCCAGCGTGTGGGCGGTGGTGTAGCGCTCAAACAGGTCATCAAACAGCCCGTCATAATCCAGGTCCTCCGGAATGGTAATCTTCAAGATGCGTCCGGCATCCTCCTTTTGGCCAAAGCGCAGCACGGTAAGCGCCAGCATGGCTCCGGCCAGGATGAGGAACAGCAGCGCCGCCAGCCCCACATACCCCATGCCGGTGGCCAGGCCAATGGCCATAGCCAGGAAAATGGCGGCGATCTCCCGGGCGGTACCCGGCGCGGAACGGAACCGCACCAGGCTGAAGGCACCTGCTACGGCAATGCCGGCCCCGATGCTGCCGTTGACCAGCATAATGACCGCCTGCACCACCGCCGGCAGGATCGCCAGCGTGATGGCAAGGCTCTGGGTGCTGCGGCTGCGGTAGCCAGCCACCAGCGCGGTGCCCACCCCCAGCAGCAGAGAAACTCCCGTGCAGATCAGAAAAGATGTCAGTGTCAGTTCGGTCCCTAATATCGAGTTAAGCACAGCGATGCGCCTCCTTTGAATTGGTCATCCGTGCGGGGGCATTGGCCTCCCGGCACATTTCCTTGTAGCACGCCCCGTATTTCGAAAACGAGGCGGGATAAATATGCTGAGCGGAAAGCGCCCGGCACAGCCACAGAGGGCAGGCTCCGATGGCCTTGACCTCCATCAGGATCTGATCCTCCGGCAGCAGGCGCTTACCGTCGTCGCCCGCGTCCAGCGTCAAACAATCGCGCCGCCAGCGGATGTTCCGATCAAAGGTGATCCGAAGCGCCGGGTCTTCGGTGCCCGCCCAAGCGGTACGGTCATAACAGATATACATGCGGGGCATGGTATCGTAAAAGCGCTGGAACCATTGCAGCTCCTGCCCGATCTGTCCCCATTCGGCCGGGGCGGTTTCGGTGCGCAGGAAACGCTCCGCCTGGGGCAGGGGCGCGGTGACCCGGCGCTTATACACCACGCCGCCGCATTTCTTTTTCAGCTCCACAAAGACCTTATCCCCCGCCTTTGGCACGCCGTAGCAGCGGATGCGCAGTTTTTCTTTATAGGCGGGCTTTTCCAGCGAGGCCCGGATGAGCCGGAAATTATCGGTATCGCAGTAGATGTTGCCGATGGCGTATTCGCCGTAGCGGTCGGCGGTCATGTGCTGGCGCATTTCACCCAGCATTGTTTCCGCCTGCGCGGGAGAGATAAAGTATTTCTTTTCAATGCGCTGGAAGCTGTATTGTGTTCCGTTCGCCATATCGGGCACCCCTTTCTGTGGTGGATGCCCATAGTGTAAAGCCGCCACCTAAAGATTGACTAAAGGAAAAAACTTTTTTTCTTTAGCTTTTCTTTAGCGCCCGGCTTTATTATGGTATCATTGACTGAAGGGAGGAACCAAATATGAAACGCAAATACTGTATCCTGTCTATTATCATAAGCGCCGCACTGCTGGCCGGGTGCCTTTCCGCCTGCGGCGAAAGCAGCACCATCGGAGGCAGCTCCTCCGATGAAAACACAGCGGCCGCTGTTACCACCCCGGATACCACCGCCGATGTGGAGGCCCCCGATGTAAGCGGTGCCACCACCATCACTCTTTCCGGGCAGTCGGCGACCGCTACCGGCACCGGCGCGGAAGTGACAGACGGCGTGGTGACCATCACGGCGGGCGGTACCTATGTGGTCACCGGCACCATGACCGAGGGCCGCGTCCTTGTAAATGCCCCCAAAGAGGAAGTGACCCTGGTGCTGCAGGATGCTTCCATCACCTGCTCCACCGGCAGCCCCCTGTATGTCTATAAGTCCAAGGCCACCACACTTTACCTGCCGGAAGGCACCGACTCCACCCTGACCGACGGCACGGACTACACCTTTAGCGACAGCTACTCTTCGGCGGAGGAGGAAGAGCCCAACGCCTGCCTCTACTCCAAATCCGACCTGGTGATTGCGGGCAGCGGCAGCCTAACGGTCAATGCCAACTATAATAATGGTATCACCGGCAAGGATACCCTCTTCATCCAAAAGGCCTCCGTCACCGTCACCGCCGTCAATCACGGCATCAACGGCAAGGATAGTCTGACCATCAAGGATGCTGACATCACCGTCACCAGCGGCGGGGATGCCCTGCGCTCCACCAATGACAGCGATCCCCCCCTGGGCTATCTCGTCATCACCGGCTCCGCGCTCAAACTCACCGCGGGCGAGGACGGCATCCAGGCGGAGACCACTCTGACCATCAGCGGCGGCACCGCCACCGTGACCACCGCGGGCGGCGCGGGTCAAAGCATCTCCAATGACACCAGCGCCAAGGGCTTCAAGGCCGGGACGCAGGTCACCGTTACCGGCGGTACCTCCCAGCTCAATTGCTGCGATGACGCCATCCACTCCAATGGCGATGTCACCATATCCGGCGGCAGCTTCACCATCGCCACCGGCGATGACGGCATGCATGCCGATGATACCCTCTCCATCTCCAGCGGCACCATTGATATCACCCGCAGCTACGAGGGCCTGGAGGGCGCCAAGGTGCTGGCCTGCGTCGAGCTCTGCCCCTATTCCAACGGCCTGAACCGCAATATCGTCCAGTGCCTGAATGACTACAATATCCCCCTGTATCTTTCCCACACCATCACCGATATCAAGGGCCGGGAGCGTGTCGAGCAGGTGGTCATCAGCCGGGTGGATGAGGCCCGCCGGCCCATCGCCGGCACCGAGCAGACCTTTGACTGCGATACCGTGCTGCTCTCGGTCGGGCTTATCCCGGAAAACGAGCTGACCCGCGGCGCTGGCATTCCCATGGATCGCCGCACCAACGGCGCCGTCGTTTACGAGAACATGGAGACCATGGCACCGGGTATCTTTGCCTGCGGCAATGTGGTGCATGTGCATGACCTGGTGGATTTCGTTTCGGCCGAAAGTGAAAAGGCCGGAGCCGCCGCGGCCCGCTACGCCCTGGGCGAAGAGATCGGCGGCCGGTGCATCGAGCTGAAAAATGGCAATGCCGTCAACTATACCGTGCCCCAGCACATCCGGGTAGAGGGTGTGGATAAGCTGTGCGAAGTATTTTTCCGGGTGAATAATGTCTACCGGGATCGTGTCATCACCGTGACCGATGAGGCTGGCACACTGCTTTGCCGCTTCCCGCGGGAACACATGGCCCCCGGCGAGATGGAAAAGATCGCGCTGCCCCGCCCCCTGCTGGAAAAGGCCGTAGGGAGCGTCACCATCTCTGTGATAGCAAAGGAGGAGGCTAACCGATGAAACAGGAGCTTATCTGCATCGTGTGCCCCAAGGGCTGCCACCTGACCGCCGAACAGACGGCCGAAGGCTGGCAGATCACCGGCTTCGGCTGTCCACGCGGACAGCAGTACGGCGTGGCGGAGATGACCAACCCCACCCGGGTGGTCACCTCCACGGTCAGGATCACTGGGGGCATTCACCCCCGCCTGCCGGTAAAAACCGACGGCGCCCTGCCCCGTTCTTTGGTGCGGGATGCCGTGCGGATGCTGGATACGGTGGAAGTGACCGCTCCGGTGGCCTGCGGACAGGTCATCCTAGCCGATATCGGCGGTACGGGCATTAATTTTGTGGCCAGCCGAGATATGTAAACTTTTCACAAACGGGGAGGAGCCGATCCTTCCCGTTTTTGTTATAATTTTGTCATGCGCACTAAGATTTCGTTAATATAAATAAAATAGTAGCCGCCGATTTGTCGCCGAAAAGTCTTATGATAATTTTGCTATGAATTTTTCCCTAAATTAAATAGATTAGGTATTGCACTTCCGATAGAAAATGTACTATAATACCAAGGTAAGCGTTAAATGGGAGCATAACGGATTGTGCTCGGCGTATTCCGTTTATCCCCGCCGCGTCATTCCTATTCTGTATTAAACTGATGCAGGAAACTAAAACCGCAGGAGGGATTGTCATGAAAAAAACCGTAAAGTTCACCGAGACTGTGCTGCGCGATGCCAACCAGTCCCTGATCGCGACCCGTATGGCGTTTGATGAGTTCGAGCCGATCCTGAGCGAGCTGGATAACGCAGGGTATTATTCGCTGGAGTGCTGGGGCGGCGCCACCTTTGATAGCTGCCTGCGCTACCTCAACGAAGATCCCTGGGAGCGGCTGCGCAAGATAAAGAAGGCCTGCCCCAAGACCCCGCTGCAGATGTTGCTGCGCGGCCAGAACCTACTGGGCTACAAGCACTACCCCGATGATGTGGTGCGCATGTTCGTCCGCAAATCGGTGGAAAACGGCATTGATATCATCCGCATCTTCGACGCGCTCAACGATATCCGCAATATTGAAGTGGCCGTGGATGAGACCCTAAAGTGTGGCGCGCATGCCTCCGGCTGCATCTGCTACACCATCAGCCCCATTCATAACCTGGAAAGCTATGTGAAGCTGGCCAAGGAGATCGAGGCGCTGGGCGTTCAATCCATCTGCGTCAAGGATATGGCCGGCATTATGAGCCCGAAGGAGGCCTATGACCTCGTGACCGCGCTCAAGAAAGAGATCAAGGTTCCCATCGTCATCCATACCCACAATACCACGGGTCTGGGCCCCATGACGCTGATGAAGGCTGTGGAAGCCGGCGCCGATGTTATCGATACCGCTGTTTCCTGCTTCTCCGGCGGCACCAGCCAGCCCCCCACGGAGACCCTTGTTTACGCCCTGCGTGAAATGGGCTACGAGATCTCCGTCAAGGATGATGTGGTAAAGAAGATCAATGACTTCTTTAAGCCCATCCGGGCCAAGTACCTGGCCAACGGCCTCTTGAACCCCGTGGTCATGGGCAATGCCACCGATGCCCTCATTTATCAGGTGCCGGGCGGCATGCTCTCCAACCTGGTGGCCCAGCTTACCGCGCAGAAGGCGCTGGACAAGCTGGATGCCGTTTTGCTGGAAGTACCGAAGGTACGCAAAGATCTTGGTTATCCTCCGCTCGTTACGCCCATGAGCCAGATGGTCGGTGTTCAGGCCACGGTAAATGTGCTGACCGGCGGACGCTATAAGAATGTTTCCAAAGAGATCAAAGCCTATGTCAAAGGCGAGTATGGCCGCGCTCCGGGCAAGATAGACCCCGAAGTACAGAAGCTGGTGCTGGGTGACGAAAAACCCATTACCCAGCGCTACGCCGACCTGCTGGAGCCCGGCTTTGAGAAAGCCAAGCGGGAGCTGGGAGAGCGTGCCCACAGCGATGAGGATGTTCTTTCCTACATTGCGTTCCCCGCGCAGGCGGAGGCTTACTTTGAGAAGCGTGACCGCAAAGAGGACGATAACGAAATTCACTTTTCTATCCGTGAGGTAAAATAACACAAGAAGGAGGTAAAGACTGATGTTAGTACAAATGTTGACTGAGCGCGTAGCCAACGGCGGCAGCTACAACCTGACCTTTGGCGAGTCGCTCACTATGGCTGGTATCGGTATGCTGGTCGTATTCATGGAGCTGATCATTCTGGCTCTTATCATCATGCTGATGGGCAAGGTCGTCTCTTCCATTGCTGGAAAAAAAGGTAACGCGGCACCCGCTGCCAAAGCCGCTCCCGCTGCTGCGCCTGCTCCTAAGGCTGCTGCACCGGCGGCTGCCGTGCGTACCCTCGTTGCCGGCTACAATGTTCTGAAGCCTGTTCTGGCCCTGTGCGGCGTGGATGAGCCCACCGCTGCCATGGTCATGGCGATCACCGCTGATAAGCTGGGAGCTCAGCCCTCTGAGCTGTCTTTCCGTGCGATCCGCGCCATCGAGCTGCCTGAGAATCTGGGCGGCCTGAAGCCTGAGGAGGCTGCTGAGCTGGTTTCCAAGTGCGCCACCGAAAACGGCTTTACGCTGGATACCGTCACCATCAAATCCATCAAAGCTTGCTAATTTTTAGAGGAGGAAAAACCAAATGGCCAAGTATGTTGTTACTCTCAACGGCAAGAACTATGAAGTAGAAGTTGAGAAGAATACTGCTAAGATCACCAATACCACCGCGGCTGCCGCTCCTGCTGCTGCCCCCGCTCCCAAGGCTGCTCCTGCTCCCGCACCTGTAGCCGCTCCCGCCCCCGCTCCTGCCCCCGCTCCCGTAGCGGCTGCTCCCGCCGGCGGCGCCAATGTAACCGCCCCCATGCCCGGCACTGTACTTAATGTGGTCGCTCCTGTTGGCACCGCTGTAAAGGCCGGCGATGTCATTCTGATTCTGGAGGCTATGAAGATGGAAAACGATATCGTTGCTCCCTGCGATGGTACCGTTGCTTCCGTCGCTGCCAAGGGCACTTCTGTTAACACCGATGATGTTCTTGCTACTCTTTCTTGATAGAGGGAGGATATACTAAATGGACTTTTTAGGAATTCTCAGCGAGACCTTTGCTCGCTCCGGCTTTGCTAATCTCAGCTGGCAGCAGGGCGTCATGCTGCTCATTTCCTTTGTGCTGCTGTACTGCGCCATTGTAAAGGGTTTTGAGCCGCTGCTGCTGCTGCCCATCGCTTTTGGTATGATGCTGGCCAACCTGCCTGATACCGGTATTATGACCGATGCCACCGAAGCCGCCACCCTTGCGGTAAAGAATGCTTCGGCCGCACTGGCCGCCGATCCTACCAACCCAACGCTTGTCTCGGAACTGGCTGCTGCCCAGTCCCAGCTGGCCAATGTTCACTGGTATGATTCCGGCGTTCTGCGTATCATCCACCGCGGCGTTAAGTCTTCCATCTTCCCCTGTCTCATCTTCATGGGCGTAGGCGCGATGACCGACTTTGGCCCGCTGCTGGCCAACCCCATCTCCCTGCTGCTCGGCGCTGCCGCTCAGCTGGGTATCTACATTGCCTTCATCTTCGCCAATGCCATCACCGTCGGCGGCGAGCACCTGTTCACGGCTGCTCAGGCTGCTTCCATCGGTATCATCGGCGGCGCGGATGGTCCTACCGCTATCTTTGTTACCAATAAGCTGGCTCCCGAGCTGCTCTCTGCCATCGCAGTAGCTGCCTACTCCTACATGGCTCTGATCCCGCTCATCCAGCCCCCCATCATGAAGGCTCTTACCACCAAGAAAGAGCGCGTCATCAAGATGGGCCAGCTGCGCAAGGTTTCCAAGGCGGAGAAGGTCATCTTCCCCATTGTTGTTTCCTGCGTTGTTATCATGCTCATCCCCGATACCGCTTCTCTGATCGGCTGCCTGATGCTGGGGAACCTGTGGCGGGAATGCGGCGTGACAGAGCGTCTGTCTGATACCGTACAGAACGCCCTGATGAACATCGTTACCGTATTCCTCGGTATCTCCGTTGGTGCAACTACTGTTGCTTCTTCCTTCCTGACCCTGGATACCCTGAAGATCGTGGTTCTGGGTCTGCTGGCATTCTGCTTCTCTACAGTCGGCGGTCTGCTGGGCGGCAAGGTGATGTATATCGTCAGCGGCGGTAAGGTCAATCCGTTGATCGGTTCTGCCGGTGTATCCGCAGTGCCGATGGCTGCCCGTGTTTCCCAGAAGGTTGGTCAGAAGGCAAACCCGTCCAACTTCCTGCTGATGCACGCCATGGGTCCGAATGTAGCCGGCGTTATCGGCTCTGCAATTGCAGCCGGTTTCCTGCTTGCTGTATTCAAGTAAGTTTCTCATCTCATATCGTATATAACAAACGCCCGATACAGGCACGTTGTGGCTTGTATCGGGCGTTTCTCTATCTCGCAGGGAAAGGATATTGACCGTTCCGTAAAATCGGTTCTGACAGTCTTTCTGCGGCTTCTGAACGGTCGGCGTGTTGGTGGAAGTCTGACTGCTTACGGGGAACAGCCGTTTTCAGACAAACAAAAATCCCCGCAGACAATGGACTGCGAGGAACAATGCGATTATTTCATTGTTATACATACGAAGATTTGTAGCTACTCCTGAAACAGGAGCACGTCACCCCTGTGGTGACGGCTGATCTCAAGAAGATGTATTGTGAAATCGAAAAAATAAGTTCTAGTAAATCAGTTTATACAGGTTGGGGAAAAGTGCAAGGTATTCGCTCAGCTTGGTACGCTTGCTGGAACCCGGATCATTGATGATAAAGTTTTCTGCGGAGAATGTAGTACCCTTAGAACCAGTATAGCCGGTAACCAATACGTAATGCTGGCTGCCGTCGGACTTCTTGGCACCGATCACGACAGGCTTGTTGCTCAGCAGTTTGTCATAGATCTTCTGCATCACGCCCTGTGAGATCGTACCGCTGACATTATCTACGGTGTAGCCCAACTCTGTGCAGGATGACCAGATCAGGTTGTCACTGCTATAAGTCAGCTTGGATACCATTTTGTCCGGAGTCGTGTTGGTGTTGGTCTGGTAGGAATACTTCATTGCCAGAGCTGTTGTCACACAGCCGACCTTGCCAATGGTAGAATAATTGATGACCTTGTTGCTCCATTTGGAGTCGAACTGCTTGTAATCTACCACATTCAGCTGTACCGGTGCATGTCCGGTTTCGGTGAGAACACCGGTCGTCGGATCAAAATAGCTGGAGGAATCTCCAATGGTGATCCAGCCGGTCTGCATCGCAAAGGTGGACGGATCAAAATAATAGGTTTTGCCGCCGATAACGGTCACACCGGAAGCCGCTGTACCGTCAGCGTTCAGATAAATCTTGGAATTGTCCTTGGTAGTCCAGCCAGTCAGTGCCTTGCCGTTTGTCGGATTGAAGCAATACAGCTTGCCATTTACAGTCTGCCAGTCTGTCAGCAGAATGCCCTTTTCATTGAATCCGTAGATCCCGCCGTCAATGGTCTGGATTCCGGTTGCTGCACCGGAGGTGGTGAGGTACATGGTACCGTTTTCTGTTTCCAGCCAGCCTGTGCGGAGATACGCTTCATCCGGATCGAAGTAATACTGTACACCGTTGACGGTGATCCAGCCGGTCTGCAAAGCACCGGTCTGTTCGTTGAAGTAGTAATACTTATCGTTGATCTGCTGAATGCCGGTCTGTACAGCACCATTGGCATCGGTATAGTAGGTGATGCCGTCTATGGCACAAACACCAGTCAAAGCGT
>ENA-OWPL01001240-OWPL01001240.1-human-gut-metagenome-genome-assembly--contig:-NODE-1240-length-15408-cov-2.677001_pt1 | contig 15408 bp, 9 predicted proteins | sample MGYA00248263_ERZ651844 | MGnify/ENA primary metagenome ERZ651844 (study PRJEB26924, sample SAMEA4378256) | human gut metagenome | biome: human gut; feature: human-associated habitat; material: faeces...
CCCCCCGCGAGGGGCTTCGCCCCTCGGCCCTGCGGGCCCCTGCTCTGCGCCGGGCCTGCCCCGGGCCATAGAAAGCCCCGCCGCCCGCGGCCTTTCCCCGCATACCGCCGCCTGCCGCCGAATATAGATAAAGCAATAGGCAAAACAGGAGGGTAAAGCATGGGATATTACTGGCCGGAGGGCATGCTGCTGGAAACTGAGGAAAACCGATATTATCTGCAAAATGAGGAAACACTGCAAAGCGCCATGCGCATCGGTCAAATCTTGGAGGGACGGGCGTTGCTGTGTGATTATGACCACAACCTGGTGGTGGATATGGGCTGCTGCCGCGGGATCATCCCCCGGGAGGAGGGCGCCCTGGGAATAAAAGAGCAGACGGTGCGGGATATCGCCATCATCTCCCGGGTGAATAAGTCGGTCTGCTTTCTCATCACGGCGATAGAGCACGATGAGGCCGGAGCACCGCGGCCCATTTTATCCCGGCGGGCAGCCCAGCTGCGCTGCCGTTCCGAATACATAGACCATCTGACCCCTGGGGAGATCATCCCCGCGCGGGTAACGCACCTGGAAAGCTTCGGCTGCTTTGTAGATATCGGCTGCGGGCTGCCCTCCCTCATCAGCATCGATCAGATCTCGGTCTCCCGCATCAGCCACCCGCGGGACCGCTTTGCTGTGGGAGAGAGCATCTACGCCGTGGTAAAGGCGGTGGAGCCGGAGGGCCGGGTGCAGCTTTCTCACAAGGAGCTGCTGGGCACCTGGGCCCAAAACGCCGAGCTGTACCTGCCGGGAGAAACGGTGGCGGGCGTCATCCGCAGCGTGGAGGACTATGGCGTCTTTGTGGAGCTGACCCCCAACCTGGCCGGCCTGGCGGAGCCCTGCGAGGGCGTGCGCGCCGGCCAGCACGCGGGCGTGTATATTAAAAGCATCCTGCCGGAAAAAATGAAGATCAAGCTTATCATCGTGGATGCCTTTGACGCGCCCTACGCCCCGCAGCCAGTGCAGTATTTCCTCACCGAGGGGGTGCTGCGGCGCTGGCGGTATTCCCCGCCGGAATGCAGCCGGGTGGTGGAAACCGTCTTTGGCGAATGATGCCGTCTCTACACCAATAGCCGTTTATTTCGTTGTGTTTTCATACAATTATTGTCGCATATTGAAATGACAATTTAGCCATTTAAACAAAAATCTCAAAAATCCCTGCCGGGAAGCAGGGATTTTTGCCGTGTCTTGCGTACTAAAATTTATGGAGGGAGTTTTGCAGGTCTTGTGGTGTCTGGCACGCCGTTCAGACCGGGGAAAGGCCGATACGGGCGCTGCCGGAGACGAGATAGTAGGTGGTTTCTTTCTCCAGTTCATCGCTGATGAGAGTAACATAACCGACCGAGGTTTCCGGGGTGAAGGAGAGCATGGGGGTACTCTCTTCCGCCGCCGTGACGGTCAGGGGCCGGCCGCCGGTCAGCCACAGCTCCACGCTGATGCGGGGCAGGCTGGTATACAGCTGCAGCTCCTCCGGGAGGGGGCCGGCCGCCAGCAGGGTGCCGCCGCTAATATGGGCCGTTGCAGCCCGCAGGGGGTTCTGCTCCCGGCCGGAGCCGAGCAGCAGACTGCCGCCCGACTGGAACAGTGATCCGCCGATATCCAAAGCATGGGTCCCGGCGCAGATGGAAAGGCTGCCGCCGGTCACGGTCATTTTGCGCAGGTCAGCGGCGGGGTCGCTCTCGGATTTATCATACCCGCCGGAGAGGGCCAGGCCCTCCTCCACGGCGGTAATGGACAGGCTGCCGCCGGAAAGGGTCATATCCTCCGCCACAGCGCCGCGGCGGGCGGTGAGAATGGAAACATCTCCGGCGGAAAGGGTGAGCTGCTGGGTGGTGATGGCAGTATCGCCGCCGGAAATGGTGACACGGCTGCCGGACAGCTTGGTGCTTCCCACGGAATAGAGGGCGGCATCGCTGCAATCCAGCGTAAAGGTACCGCCGGAAAGCGCCAGGGATTTGCCGGCAGAAAGGCCCCGCGCGCTATCGCTCACGATCTGCTCCCGGTTGATGATGGGCTGTTCTTCGGTGGGCTGCTGCTGGGGCAGACCGCCCCACAGGCCCCATTTTTCGGCGGTTTCGCCATAACTGGCGTTGCCGCTGCCGCCGCCGGTGGTGATGTGGTACTCCCCTGCCGTGGCCGAAAGGCTCCCGGCCGCCGTGATGCCGTCCCCGCCGCAGATGAGGGCCACTGTGCCCCCTGCCAGCGTCACGCTGCCCTGCCCGGATTTGGCGATACTGGCCGAAAGGCCGGTGCGGCCGCAGGCGATGGAAAGCTGTCCGCCGCTGATCTGCAGCTCCTGCCCGGCAACCAGTCCGTCCCGCCAGGCGGTGATCTCCAGGGTGCCTTCCGCCACGGCCAAGGTGCCCTCGCTGCGCAGGGCGTCATTGTGGATGGCCTCCACCGAAAGGCTGCCCCCGCCGGTGATGAGCAGGTCGCCCTCCACGCTGATGGCGGCTTCCCGCACCTTGCTGCCTGAATAGAGATAGCTTTTGCCATCGGAGAGGGTATTTTCGGTGCCATTCTCCAGCAGCAGCACCACGGTGCCGCCGCCATTGGAGTAGATGACCGGGCCCCGTTCACAGTGCATATCCACCCCGCACAGCACCAGCCGGGCCGTTTCCCCCGCGGGGATCTCCACGGTGAGCTGGGCATCCTGCAGGGTGCCGCTGAGCAGGTAGGTGCCCCCCTGGGAGATGATGACCCGGGAAGCGGTGGCGGTGACATTGGGGGCATTGCTGATGACGGAATCGACATTGAACTGCAGGATATAATACGGCTCCTGCTGCCACTGGGAATGATCCGCCGTCATGGGTGCGGTCATGGATTCCAGCGATTCGTTTTCCTGCGGGGCATGGCCGCAGCCCGCCAGCAGCAAAATTACCGGCAGCAGAAGCATTAGGCAGCGTTTCATCGGGGGCGTCCTCCCTTCTCTTTTTGGGGGCTTGGGGTTCACATGCTTATTCTGGCCCTATCATACCGCAAAATGAGAAAGAGTGCAAATCTCTTTGCGGGTGGGGCGCCTAAGGCGGTACGGGCCGCAGGCGAGCGGGGCGCAGCCCCGGCGATGCAAAGCATCGCCGCAGCGGACATTTGTCCGCTGGACCCATCCGCAGGATGGGTCGGGCTGCGCCCCGAGCCGGCCCCCTGCAGAAACCAAAATCACTGCAGGGCGGCAATATAGAGCTTGCGGGTATCGGCCAGGGCCGCGGCTATTTCCTCCTGCCGGCCCTCCGAGAGGGCACAGCGCAGCAGAAAGCCGGAAATACAGCCCTCTCCGACCATGGAAAGGTATTCCGGCTCCGGCATACGGGGGGCCAGGCCCTCCTCCACGGCGGCAGTGGTCAGGCAGTTCATGATCTCCCCGATCATGCGGCGGGTATCGGCACGCTCCTGCGGACCGCCGCAGATATCATACAGGGCGGCCTGCGGAAACCCCATGGAGGGCACCTGTGAAAAGAAAACGGAGCTGCACTCCAGCAGCTGGCGGGCGGTGATCTCGATGACCTTCCAGCGGGCTTCAAAGCCCTCGGCGTCGGAAATGGCGGCGTAGAGCTCCTGGAAGCCCTGGGCCCTGCTGTACTGCATGGCATCCCGCAGCAGCTCCTCCCGGGAGGGGAAATACTCGTACACAGTGCCTTTGCCGATGCCAGCGGCTTCGGCGATCTCAGAAACCTTCAAATCTCCCAGCGGACGGCCCTGCCGCAGCAGCTTTAATACCGCACGGAACACCGCGGCCTTTTTCTCCGGCAAGTTCATACCTCTTCTACCTCCTCGATGACAACTTTCTTGGGGTCTTCCTTTAGGAAAATATCGTAAATGGCGGGGACAATGAACAGAGTAAGCAGGGTGGCGTAGGCCAGGCCGCCGATGGTAACGATGGCCAAGGGCTGCAGCATATCGCCGCCGGCGCCCAGGCCCAGCGCCATGGTAGCCAGGCCGAAAATGGTGGTCATGGCAGTCATGAGGATGGGGCGGATGCGGTCGCGGCCGGTCTGTACCAGCGCTTCGGCGCGTTCCATCCCCTCCAGCCGCAGCCCGTTGGCGTAATCCACAAAGACGATGCCGTTATTCACAACGACACCCGCGAGCATAAGGAAGCCCAGCATGGCGATGACCGAAAGCTCCTTGCCGGTGATCCACAGGGCCAAAAGGCCGCCGGTGAAGGCCAACGGAATGGTGAACAGCACGATAAACGGCGAGAGCAGCGACTGGAACTGCGCCACCATGATGAGGTAGATGAAGGCGATGGCCAGGGCGATCATCAGGATGAGGTCGCTCATGGTGGATTGGATCATCTCATTTTCGCCCTCAATGGCATAGGAGCAGCCCTCCGGCATCTCATAATCGGCCAGCAGCTTTTCCACCTCACGGCTCACCAGGCCGATGTTGTAGCCATCGGCGATCTGGGCGGTGACGGTGACGGTACGGGCCTGATTTTCACGGTGGATGGCGGAAGCGGACGCGGCCTCGGTCACTGCGGCGATCTCGGAAAGGCGGACCTCGCATTCCTCCTGGTTTTTGGTACCGGTCAGGCGGAGCTCCTCCAGCGTTTCCCGGGTGGTGATCCCGGCGCTATCGGGGACGACCACAACCGGCAGGTCACTGTTATCCACGGTGATATTGGTGGCGGTGGTTTGGGAGAGAACGGCGGCGGCCACCTGCTGATAGACCTGCGCGACCGTCAGGTTATACTCGGCGGCTTTGGCTTTATCCACGGTGATGCGCACCTCGGTGCTGCTATCCTCCTGCCCATCACTGACCGAAGCGACCCCTTCCACGGCGGAAAGGGTTTTGGCCAGGTCGGTGGCGGCGGCCCGCAGGGCATCCATATCATCGCCGGTGACGGCCAGCTGAATACCGCTGCCGCCGGTCATCATACTCATATCCATGGTGGAGCCGTTGGCGGAAACGGTGCAGTCCAGATCGGCGCAGGCTTCCTCGATCTTTTTGGCGATCTCCTGGCTGGAATCGCTGCGGTCATCACCCAGCAGCACATAGATGGACAGGCTGCTGCCGCCCATGCTCATCATGCTCTGGCCCTCCATAGCGCCGACGGTATCCACCCCATCCACGGTAAGGATCCGCTCCAGGACGGTATCGCACATGGCCCATGTTTCGCTTTGGGTGGCGTCCTCCGGCATCTCGATGGAGACCGACACCTGTGGGCTATCCATTTCCGGCATAAAGGCGGTGCCCATGCTGACCGCCAGCACCGCGCTGGCAATAAGCAGTGCCACCGCGCCCAGCAGAACGGGAGCCTTGTGCCGCAGTACTTTCCGCAGAAGGTTTTCGTAGCCCGCTATCATGCGGTTCAGGAGACGGTTGGGCTTTTCCCCTGCGGTATCGCGGGTCAATATTTTGCCCGAAAGGGCGGGCACCAAGGTAAGGGCGACCAGCAGACTGGCACCCAGTGAATAGGCGATGGTCAGGCCCATATCGGCGAAGATCTGCCGGGTAAGGCCGCTGGTAAACAGGATGGGCACAAATACGCAGACAGTGGTAAGGGTGCTGGCGGTGATAGCCCCGGCAATCTGGCGGCAGCCGTGAACCGCCGCCGTGGCGGCATTGTAGCCCAGCTGGCGCAGACGGTAGATATTCTCGATGGCAACGATGCTGTTATCCACCAGCATGCCGACGCCAAGGGCAAGGCCTGAAAGGGAGATGATATTGAGGGTGACGCCGGTGAAGTGCATAAGCACCACCGCCAAAAGCAGACTGATGGGGATACTGAGCGCCACAATGATAGTGGGGCGGAAGTCCCGCAGGAACAGCATGAGGACAATGACGGCCAGCAGCGCGCCGAACAGCAGATTTTCCAGCACCGAGCTGATGACCAGATCGATGTACTGGCCCTGATCGCTGAGGGCGGTGAGGTGCAGGCCATCGTATTTTTCCTCCAGCTGGGCCATGGCGGCATAGAGATTATCGCAGGCACCGGAGGTGGAAGCGATGGAGGACTTTTGTACCGTGAGCAGCACACCGTCATTGCCGTTTATTTTGGCGTACAGCTCCTCGGCGTTATCCGCCAGGCGGACAGTGGCGATATCGGTCAGGCGAATCTCCCCCACATCGCCGACATCGTATTGGAAGAGCACCCAGTTCTGCAGCTCCTCCAGGCTGGTAAATTTATCGCCGACCTTGAGGGCATTCTGCCCCTCGGCGCTTTGGATATAGCCAGCGGGCATCGAGAAGTTCTGCGCCATGAGCAGCTGCGAAACGGCGGACTGGGTGAGAATGCCGTCCAGCCCGGCGGCCTTGTAGGCGGCATCCCGCTGCTGGCGGAACTGCTCCTCGGCTTCATTGAGGGCCTGCTCCGCCTGCTGCAGCTGCACCGTGGCCAAAATAAGCTGCTGCGAAAGCTCCAGCTTGCCGGTCTCCAGCTGGCTCTGCGCCTTATCCAGCTGCGAAAGAGCGGCGTCCAGCTCCTTTTGGCTGGACTGAGCGGTTTCCAGCTCCTTTTTTAGCTGCGGGATGCGGGGCGCCAGCGCATCGATGGCGGCGTTCAGCTCGGTAATGGTGCCGTAGTCATCCTGCACCTTATCGTGGCTTTCGATCCACTTCTTGCCCTCGGCCTCGCCCAGCACGCCTTTGATGGCGGCGGCGTTTTCCTCGATGGCTTTGGTGGTGTCGGCGATGGCCTTCTCGGCCTCCGCCTTCGCCTCGGTGGCCTGCTGGAAGGTCTCCAGCCGGGCGTTGGCGCGGGTCACCTCCTCCTCGGCAGCCGAGAGCTTTTCCGCGGCGGCAACGGTTTGCGGGTCATTGCGGTTGATATAGGCGGTCTGTTCCGTCTTGATGGCGGCAAGGGCGGCCTTGGCGGTATCCAGCTTTGCCTGCAATTCGGCATCGTCCGGGTTTTCCTTCAGCTGCTCCTCCAGCTCGGCGATCTCCGCCTGCTTTTCCTGCTCCTGCCGCAGCAGGTCCTGCCAGCCGGGATCGTCCTTGAGACGCTCCGGTGCGCCGGCCACGGCGGCATTGTAGGCGATTTGTGCGGCTTCCTGCGCATCCTTGGCATTGGTCACATCCTGCTGCAGGGCGGCTTCACTGCTGCCGATCTCCTTGAGGGTGGCTTCGGCGGTCTCCAGCGAGGCCTGGGCGGCTTTCAGCTGGGCGCGCAGCTGGGTGCGGGTAAGCTGCAGAGATTGCAGCTCGGCATATTTTACAGGGGAAAGATAGGTACGGGCGTAATCTTCACTGGCATTGTAGCTATCGCGCAGATTTACCATGTTATCGTACTGGGCCAGCACGGCCTGAATGGCCTTGACCTCCGCCGAGGGGAGGGTGGAGCCGAGGGAGGCCTGATCCTTGGCATCGGCCAGCTGCTGGGCAGCGGCCACCAGCTGGGCATAGGCGGTGCCGCTTTGCTCCTCCAGCTTCTTTTTGGCGTCGTTGATCTGCCTGCGAGAATCCTTGAGCTGCTTTTCGGCATCGGCCAGGGAGCTATCAATGGCCGCCAGTACCTTATCGTTCAACTCATCGATTTTGGCTTGATCCAGCTCCACACGAATCTGGCTTTCCACCAAACCGCTGCCGGAAACGGACGCCACGCCATCCACCCGCTCCAGTGCCGGGATGACGGCAGAGGAGGTGAATTCCGAAAGCTCGTTTCGGGCCATATTATCGCTATCCACCGCCAATACCATGATGGGCAGCATATCGGGATTGATCTTCATGAGCACCGGGCTGCCGGCGGCCTCGGGCAGGGAGCCGGCGATCTGATCAAGGCTGGCGTTCATTTCGATCATGGCGGAATCCATGCCGGTGCCTTCCTCAAATTCCAGCACCACGATACTGACATTTTCCTGCGAGATACTGGTGATATTCTTGACGCCGCTGGTGGTAGCCAGGGCGCTTTCCAGCGTTTTGGTCACGCTTTGCTCCACCTGCTCCGGACTGGCGCCGATGTAGGTGGTATAGGCGATGGCATAGGGCAGATCCATATTCGGCAGGAGGTCGGTGGTCATATTGATGAAGGACATGACACCGAGGATAAGCACCAGCATCACGCAGACGAATACGGTCATGGGCTTTTTGACACTGAGACGAGACAGCATAGAGGATTCTCCATTTCCGGGGGATAGATGTTCCGACCGACCCGTCGGTCGGGGGCTTCTAATCTTATTTTAGCGCAAAACGGGGCGAACGCAAGAGGAAAGATATTAACATTTCGTAAAGGTTATAGCATCGGCGCGGGAGAGTATGCTATAATAACCATGGACATTGCAGGAAGCCGGGTTCGGGCGGCCCCGCGCGGGAGCCGAAGGCTCCCGAAGGGCGCCCCCCTGCGGGGGGCGCCCCAGCCCGGCGGAGCCAGGCACGGGGCCGCCCGAATGCCAGCCTGCACCCCCAAAGGAGGTAACCGCCATGTATCACATCCTGGTCGTGGATGACGAAGCCAAGATCCGCGAGATCATTAAAAAATACGCAGTATTCGAGGGCTACCGGGTCACCGAGGCCGCCAATGGCATGGAGGCCATCGACCTGTGCCGCACCGAGCCGTTCGATCTCATCATCATGGATGTGATGATGCCGGAGCTGGACGGCTTTTCCGCCTGCCGCGAGATCCGCAAATACAACCGCACGCCCATCATCATGCTTTCCGCCCGCGGCGAAGAATATGACCGCATCCACGGCTTCGAGCTGGGGATCGATGACTATGTGGTCAAGCCCTTTTCCCCCAAGGAGCTGATGATGCGGGTGGCCGCCATCATCAAGCGCAGCGGCGGCGAGGAAAACAACCGTTTTGTTTTTGAGGGGCTGACGGTGGATTTTACCGCGCGGCTGGTTTTCATTGACGAGCAGCGCATAGAGATGTCTCCCAAGGAGTACGACCTGTTTTTCTATATGGTGCGCAACCGCGGCGTGGCCCTGACCCGCGAGCGGCTGATCCACGATGTGTGGGGCTATGATTTTTACGGCGACGACCGCACGCTGGATACCCATGTAAAGCTGCTGCGCAAGAGCCTGGGCCGGTACAGCCGGTGCATTATCACGCTAAGAGGAGTTGGGTACCGCTTTGAAACTGTGGCAGAGCCGGAAAGCGATGCAGACGGAGACGCCAACTGAGTCCTCCCCTGCCCCGCAGCATAAGCAAAGCCGTTTTTCCCACCTGGGCATCCGCTGGAGACTGGTGGGCAGCTTTGCTATGTTCGTGGCGCTGCTGCTGATGCTGCTGTGGCTTTTGCAGATCGTCTTTTTGGAGAGCTTCTACAAATCCATCAAGACCAGCTCCATTAAAAATACCGCCGAGGAAGTAGCCGCCAGCATCAATGATGAGAACTTCTACACCGAGGTGAACCGCCTGACCCGCCAGGACCTCATCTGTGTCCACATCGTGCGGGAGGACGGCACCCCGGTACTGACCTCCGGCAACCAGCCCTCCTGCATCCTGCACATGCTGCTTACCGATCAGGCGGCGCTGCTGTTCCGGCAGGCGCAGGAAAACGGCGGCACCGTGCTGGAAAACTATCAGCTCCTGGAGCTTTCCCCCGCCATGCAGAGCAAAGCAACCGCCCAGGCCGCCTCCACCGAGCAGCTGCTGTACGGCATTCTGACCACGCGCGGAGAGGACGAAGACGCCGAGCCGGTCATGGTCATGGTGGATGCCACCATCACGCCCATCAATACCACGGTGGAAACACTGCGGGCCCAGCTGGTCATCATCACGGTCATCATGACGGCGTTTTCCATCCTGCTGGTGCTGCTGCTTTCCTCCATGATCTCCCGTCCCATCACCCGCATTACCAAAAGCGCCAAGCAGTTGGCCACCGGCGATTACGGCACGCAGTTTACCGGCGGCACCTACCGGGAGGTCACCGAGCTGGCCGACACCCTGAACTATGCCAGCCGGGAGCTGAGCAAGGTGGAACATCTGCGGCAGGAGTTCATCGCCAATGTGAGCCACGACCTGCGCACCCCGCTGACCATGATCACCGGCTATGCCGAGGTAATGCGCGATCTGCCGGGTGAAAATACCCCGGAAAATGTGCAGATCATCATAGATGAGGCCCGCCGGCTGACTGATTTGGTCAATGATTTGCTGAATCTTTCCCGGCTACAAAGTGGCGCGCAGACCCCCGAACCGGAGCCGCTCAATCTCACCAAGATGATCCGCGGCATTATGGGGCGGTACGCCAAGCTGGTGCTGCATGACGGCTACGCCATCACGCTGGAAGCGGACGGCGACGCCATGGTGATGGCCGACCGGCTGCGCATGACCCAAGTGCTGTATAATCTCATCAATAACGCCATCAACTATGCCGGGGCCGACCGGGCCGTACTGGTGCGCCAGACCATCGAGAATGGGACTGTGAAGGTGGAGGTCATCGACCACGGCGAAGGCATTCCGGCCGAGAGCCTGCCCTATGTGTGGGACCGCTACTACAAGGTGGATAAAAACCACCGCCGCTCCACCGTGGGGGCCGGGCTGGGGCTTTCCATTGTAAAGGGCGTGCTGGAGGCCCACGGTGCCGAATACGGCGTAGCCAGCACCCTGGGCGAGGGCAGCGATTTCTGGTTCCGGCTGCCGCTGCTGCCGTCCGATGCCGCTTTAACCGCCGAAAGTGAAGAAAATCATTCCGATTTTTCCTGATTTCTTCACACAGCCATCACATTGGCCGTATATGATAAAGGTGTGGAATAAATAAGGGCGCACAGCCCGGCCGAAGGTTTTTCTTTCTCCTCCTTATCTTCATCCTTCTTTATACTTTTTCGTTTTGTCCTCATTTTCTTTTCCCTTCGGCTCATTCCCCAAGCTCCTGCGCCGGCTGCAAACGGCCGCAGGAAACAGTTTTACCAAGAGCTCCCGCACTGTAACAGGTGCGGGAGCTTTTTTGCGTTCTTTAATATTTTATGAATTCACCGTGAACTGCGTTGACTATATAGGGGCAAAATGGTATGCTGACTGTATTAGCTCCAGTAGTACAGTTTGCTGCAAAGTTTTTTTGCATTTTTTGTTTTTGGATGCAATAAAATCCATCAAACTGTACACTTATTTTAGTGAAATATGATTTTTCTGCGAGAGGGGGAAAAAATGTGCAATACATGGTGGAGACCAAAAATCTCCGCAAGGTGTACCGGACCGGCGATGAAAAGGTAGTCGCTCTGGATAATATCGACCTGACCATCGAGCAGGGGCAGGTGTGCTGTATACTGGGTACCTCCGGCAGTGGTAAATCCACCCTGCTGAACCAGCTGGCCGGGCTGGAAAAGCCCACCCGCGGCACGGTAAAGATCAAGGGAGAGCTGATCTCCAAGATGAGCGAAAAGCAGTTGGCGGTGTTCCGGCAGAAGCACATCGGCTTTGTGTTCCAGTCCTACAATCTCATTCAGGGGATGACCGCTGTGGAAAATGTGGCCATGCCGCTGATGTTCCGCCGGGTGTCCCGCAAAAAGCGTGAGGAAGCCGCCCGTGAAATGCTAAAGCAGGTGGGACTGGGCGAGCGCATGGACCACCGTCCCAATGAAATGAGCGGCGGCCAGCAGCAGCGCGTGGGCATTGCCCGCGCCTTTGTTACCAATCCTGAGGTGGTATTTGCCGATGAACCCACCGGCAACCTGGATACCAAAACGACCAAAGAGGTCATGGAGATGTTCCTGCGGTTTGCCCGGGAAAAGGGCACCACGATCATACTGGTGACACATGACCGCAGCTTGGCGGAATACTGCGACCGCATCGTGACCATCTCGGATGGACGCATCATTTCCAATGAGGACCACCGCCATGCCAAGGCGATCCAAGAACCTCCCGCCGCCCCTGCCGAGGAGCTGCCGGAGAAACTACATTTTACCGATAACACACTGGCCGCCGGCCAAGGAGGAGTATGACCGTGAAAAAGATGAGCAAGATCCTGACATTTATTCTGGTGCTGGCCATGGTGCTGGGCACCGTAGCCATGGCCGAGGTTCCTACGCCGGCCGCCAATACCCCTTCCACGCAGGAAGAAACTGTTACATACACCATTATGGCCGGTACTTTTACCAATGGTACCATCACCGTAAAATACAGTGACGGAGGGAAAGACTATCAGCTCTCTATCACAGCAGGTGGAACCGTAACCGTAAAAAGTGGGACAAAAGTTACTGTTTCGTTTAACCCGAAGCCCGGCTATGAATTTGTCAGTGCTACATATAAAGTAGGCAATACTGATGCAAAGCCTGTTGCAGATTTCGGCGAAATTAATATTACCGACAACACAACCATTACCCCTGTATTCCAGGCCAAGAGCACCCTGGGCGGCGAAAAGACCGCTGACAGTTTCCGGCTGGATGCTATTTGCAGCGGCAGCTACTACTGGCAGATGTACCACAAGGACATGGCCAATAACAAAAAGTACACCAAATATCCCGGCTCCCCTGCGGATAAGGTCAATCCCAGCTCTGAGATTGTAAAGGGCAACTATGTTGATTTGACCCTGTATGTTACTGACAATGACTTTCTGAAGCTTTACAGCTCCACCGGCTACGACAAGAATAATTTCTCGGTTACCACCCCCGGCGACAGCAGCTTCCTGGCTGGCTCCGGCGCCGGTGCTGAAATTGAAAAATGGACAGTAGGCAGCACCGATAAAGGTATGGAAATCCAGCTGACCGGCGTATACTATGTGGGCGGCAGCGATAACACCTTGAAGCTTATCATTACCCAGGGCAACTACAATGCTATTGTAACCTGCAAGATCGATAACGCCACCATCATCCCCACCAAGCCGGACGACGAAAAACCCGACACCGAGACCACCGCGGCCCAGCCCTATGTCATCATCAGCAGCTACAGCTACGGCAAGGGCGACCTGGTTGCCGGTGAGACCCGCAATGTCACCATGACCTTCCGCAATACCAGCAAGACCATGGCGGTGGAAAACATGATGGTGACCATGACCCTGCCCGATGCCATGATGCTGACCAGCAGCTCCAATTCCTTCTACATCGAATCGCTGGCAGCCGAGGGCACCATCACCAAGACCGTGAATGTGACCGTGAAGCCCACTGCGGCGGCCCAGTCCCATTCCATGACCGTTGATTTTACCTATGACTACCTGGATAACGGCGTGCGCCGCAATGCCAAGACCACCGAGAGCATCAGCATGCCGGTGCTGCAGGTGGACCGCTTTACCGTGACCGGCATCGACCTGCCCCAACAGATCTTCATAGGCGAGGAAAATAACCTCTCCGTCAACTTCGTCAATAAGAGCCGTACCGATATCTACAATCTTTCCGCCAAGCTGAACTGCGAGGGGCTTTCCAATAACGGCGAGGAGCAGTATCTGGGCAATCTTGCCTCCGGCACCACCTCCAGCGCCGATTTCTACATCACCGGGAATGAAAAGGGAGAGCTGGTGGGTGAGGTCATCATCACCTACGAGGATACCAACATGAACCAGCGCACCGTTTCGGTGCCCTTTACCACGCAGGTGACCAGCTACGAGGATGTATGGGGTCCCAGCAGTCCCAGCGTCGACCCCGGTATGGATCCCGGCACTGACCCCGGCATGGAAGAGCCTGCGGGTTTCCCGTGGTTCTGGGTCATCGGTGGTGTGGTGGTAGTGGCTGCCGGCGTATTCGTGTACCTGAAGCTGCGTAAAAATAAAAAGGAGAGCGTAGACGAAGATGAGGATATCTGACCTTCTGAGCGTCTGTCTGCGAAACCTGACCCGCCGGGTGCGTACCGCCCTGACCGTTATCGGCGTTGTCATCGGCGTGTGCGCCATCATCTTGATGGTCTCACTTGGCATCGGTGCGCGGGAATCCATGATGCAGATGCTGCAAGAGTGGGGCGATCTTACCATCATCAATGTCTACAATTACGGCGGAGGCGAGACCAAGCTGGACGATAAAGCCCTCTCCAAAATACAGGCGATGGATAAGGTGCAGATCGCGACCCCGTTTTACAGCAGCCGGGTCAGCTTCCGGCTGAAATCCCGCAACGGGCGCTATGCGGCCTATACCAATATCATTGGCATCTACCCCGAGGCGTTTGACGCTCTCGGCTATAAATTGAGCGACGGCACCTCCTTTGCGGACAGCAAAAAGGATTACAGCATGGTGGCAGGCGCCAATGTGGCGTATTCCTTCCGGGATACCAAGAAAAAACGCAATAACTATGTGGATCGCAACCAGACCGACGCCATGGGCAACCCCAAAAAGCCCTTTGTGGATATCATGAAGGATAAGCTGGTTTTGTACAGCGAAAGCTATGACAACAACGGCAACCTGAAAAAGGGCCTGGAGGTCACCCCCAATGTGACCGGCGTGATGGTGGAGGACTGGAACAAGGGTTGGGAGACCAGTGAGTGCCTCCTGATGGACATCAACCAGCTGAAGGCACTGGAGCAGAAATACTACAAGATCAGCGGTGAAAAGGCTCCAGACACCACCAACTATGATGAGGTACGGGTCAAGTGCGTAGACGCTGCATCGGTTGCCGCAGTGCAGCAGTCCATCACCGATATGGGCTTCCAGTGCTCCTCGATGGAGGACACCCGCAAATACTTTGATGAGCAGCTTACCATGATTCAGACCATGCTGGGCGGTCTGGCTGCCATTTCCCTCTTTGTTGCCGCCATCGGCATCGCCAACACCATGGTCATGTCCATCTATGAGCGCACCAAGGAGATCGGCGTAATGAAGGTGCTGGGTGCGGAGCTGGGCGCCATTCGCGCCATGTTCCTCACCGAATCCGCTATGATCGGTCTGATCGGCGGCGTGGTGGGCGTTGGGCTCAGCTTCCTGATCAGCTATCTGTTAAACAATGTGCCGATCGTAGCAAACCTTCTGGCATCGCTGGGGCTCAGCTTCGGCAATGGCGGGGCGGTTTCTATCATTCCGTGGTGGCTGGTGCTGGTGGCAATGGTCTTTTCGATGATGGTCGGCGTTGTTTTCGGTTTTATCCCTGCCAACCGCGCTGTTAAGATCTCCGCTTTGGAGGCCATCCGGCACGACTAAAATCTACATTTTGCACATAGGAAAAAGCTCCTTCGGGGGCTTTTCTCTTTGTGCCGCCCGTGGTATAATTTGAGACAGAACCGGACTGGGCGGCACAGGGCGCGGGGCGCTCCGGACGGAGGCCGGAGCCACGGCCCGTAGGGCCGTGTAAGGCCGCCCGCAGGGCGGCCTGCCCCGCGCCCCCATACCTGCCCGCTGCATCCACTCTGCCAAGGAGGGAAACACCATGCCACACGATCTGCAAGCCAGCCTTGCCGCCTATCGGCCCTACAATGAGCAGGAGCAGCGCGATCTGACGCTGCTGCTGGCCGCGCTAAAGCAGCCGGATAGCTTTACCCGGCAGAATGAAACCGCCCATTTTACTGCATCGGCCTGGGTGGTGAACCCCGCACGGGATAAGGTGCTGATGATCTATCACAACATCGATGTAACCGA
>ENA-OWPL01001249-OWPL01001249.1-human-gut-metagenome-genome-assembly--contig:-NODE-1249-length-15352-cov-12.601098_pt1 | contig 15352 bp, 5 predicted proteins | sample MGYA00248263_ERZ651844 | MGnify/ENA primary metagenome ERZ651844 (study PRJEB26924, sample SAMEA4378256) | human gut metagenome | biome: human gut; feature: human-associated habitat; material: faeces...
TGTCTTTTCCGACGTTCCCGCGCTGCCGCGCCGACCCGTCTCTCAAGTGCTCGACCATAATAACACAACCGGTCGCACTTGTCAACAGTAAAATTCAATTTTTTTCAGATTTTCTTCATTTTATTTTACCGTGCGGAGGGTCAAAAAAGCCTGCGCGGAATTAAGACCCGCACAGGCCTTGATATATAACGAACTCAGACGGTTGCCGGCTCCGCTGCGCTTATTGCGCTGTCAAAAAATCCTACAATGTCGCGGAAATATTCGTCGCGGCACTTCTCGTTGTGCAGCTCGTGACGGGCGTCTTTATATATATGTATCTCTGCGTTGAGTCCCGCCTTGCGATAGCGCCGAAGAAGCTTCTTCGCCTTTGATGACTTCGTGCCTCCTATGGGATCCATATCGCCGCTGAAAATGCCGATGCTGACATTGGGGCTGATCTTTGCGATATTTTCTTTTTTATATATCCTGCCGAACGCCTTTATCATATTCCAATCGAAGTTGACGCTGATATCTATTCCCGCCATGGGGTCATCAATGAACACCTGTCGGCGCTCCACGTCGCTCGTCACCCACTGGCTCGGACCTTTTTCGCCCTTATAACGCGCGTCAAAAATCATATCGCTCACGGGATTGACGAACTTCGGGCGCCAATCCTTGGCGAACAGCTCAAGCGGCCAGAGCAGAGCGAGTGCAGCCTGCGCGCCGTTCATATCGGCGGTTCCGCAGAGCGCGACGGCCTTGACGTCCGTCCCCTGCTGGAGGAAATCCTGCGCCAAAAAGCTGCCGTAGCTGTGACCCATGAGCACCTGCGGAAGATGATAGCGCTCCTTGAGCCAATTATAGAAGAACACAAGATCCTTGACGGTCTTTCTCTCGATATCGCCCGGATGTCTGCCGCGGTTCTCGTCGGTCTCGGTGTTTCCGTGGGCGCGGTGGTCGTCGGCAAAGACTATATAGCCGTGCTCATTGAACATCTGCGCCACTTCGTGATATCTGCCGGCATATTCGCACATTCCGTGCGAAATCTGCACAACCCCCTTGGGGCTTTCCACATCGTCCCAGAGGTAGCAGTGTATCGGGGTTGAATCGAAGCTCTTGATATCAAGCTGCTGCATAATATTTCTCCTTTACGCCTTTATTTATTTTATTATTAATGTATCATCTTATGCTCATCCAGACCTGCATATCGCTCTCGCCGCGGTTGGCAAAGGCGAAATACGGAATGAGTCTGATGCGTGTCGGCTCATGCTTCATCTCATCGGCGGGCGCATAGAGCGCACCCGAGCCCGAGATTCTCGTCCCGTCAACATCGAGAGCCGGTATACCGAAGCCCAAATCGACGGGCTCCGCGTTGAGCTCGGAGGAGAGGGAGAGCGAGAATATGTCGCCGTTGTCCACACCCTCGGCGCAGTAGACGACCGGACCGCGCATAACGGCGACCTTGCCGGAATCCTCATGCACGGAGGGGTCGGCGGAGACGATAATAGGGGACATATCGAAATAAAGCTCTATTTTTGCGCCGTCACGGCAGTCAAAAAGCATATAACCGCCGCTTGTACCGAGATTTTCGGCGAGCTTCGCTTCGACAGAGAAATCGCGGCACCACGAGGGTATTCTGACAGCGAGCTTCACGGGTGCGCCGCCGACGCAAACGGTCACTCCGCCGTCGGACGGATAGTCCGTTATTTGAGAGACATGCACCGTCCCGCCGTTCATATCAATATCGGTATCGCTCTGCATAAACTGATGGACATAGACCGTGTCGCCGTCATACGAATATATATACTTTCCGATGCTCTCGACAAAGCGGGCGACATTCGGCGGGCAGCAGGAGCAGTCGAACACCTCGACGCGCTGCGTTATAGGCAGGCGGACTTCCTCGCCGCGCCAGTATTTTATATTCCGCTTTGAAAGGTCTATCGAGAGCGGATTTTCATAGAAGAAGCTCTTTCCGTCGAGCGATACGCCGGAGAGAAAGCCGTTATATATGACCCGCTCCACCGTATCGGCATAGCGGGAATCGACTGCGGTCAGCGACATACGTTGTGCAAACATCGCCAAGGAAACGGCGGCGCAGGTCTCTGCATAGGCGGTCTCGTTCGGCAAATCGCCGTCAACCGTGAACGCCTCACCGACGCGGGTCGAGCCGATGCCGCCCGTGATATACATACGGTGCTCCGTTATATTCTTAAATATACTGTTCGCAGCGGCAAGCAGCTCTCTGTCGCCGCACTCATAGGCGATATCCGCCATGGCGCTGTAGATATAACAGGCTCTGACGCTGTGTCCGGTGGCCTGCGTCTGCTCGCGCAGGGGTATCATATCCTGAAGATAGTCCTCGGAGGCAAAGCCGCTCGCCTGTCCCCTGTCCTTTTCGTTGTTGCCGCGCTTATCCACAAAGAAGCGGCTGAGGTCGAGCCAACGCTTTTCGCCCGTGCAGCGGTACAGACGCACAAGAGCGAGCTCTATCTCGGGATGACCCGGGGTAGTAAATGCCGCGGAATCCTCCCTGCAAAAAACTGTTTCGATAAGCTCGGCATAGCGGCGCATAAGGTCGAGGAATCTGCGCTTGCCCGTCGCCTCATAGTAGGCTGCTGCCGCTTCGATGAGATGCCCCGCGCAGTAGAGCTCGTGATGGTCGCGGTCGGTAAAGCGCTTGCCGGGCTCGACCACAGTGTACCAGACGTTAAAATATCCGTCGGGAGTCATGTTCCTCTCGATGCGGTCAATCAGCTCCTCGACATAGCTTTCGAGCTCGGGGTCACTATGCTTTGAGAGCACATATGCCGCAGCCTCCATCCACTTCGCGGCATCGGAGTCATAGAAAAAATGCGGGCGATCGGGCTCGCCCTGCTTCCAGTTGCAGCCGAGAGCCGAAAATCTCCCCGTGTCCTCAAACCTGCGGCGCACGCTGTCGAGCGTCACAGACTCGTTTAAAGCAATGCGGTCTTTCCAGAAGCCGCCCGTTATGTTTACTTTATCAAAAGGTACCGAATACTGTTTGCTCATCGTGCAGCCCCTTCACAAAAATTATCTTCTGTCAGCAGAACTATAATACCACAAAATGGTCAAAATTGGTAGGACATTTAAAAAAAATTATGAACAAATTCGCCTGTGGATTGAAGATTGAGGGAAAATATGCTAATATATCTATGCTTATAATTTGCATCATTGTGCTTTTTTTGAGGAGGACTCTTGAAATGGAGTATAAGCTGAATACAACAAATTACCGCGACTTCAAGGTAATTGAGGACAACAAGTGCGCGGCACGAGCATATTTTATACCGTATTCAAAAAAGGAAAAGCTGAGCGCCGTCGATATTAAACACGAGCGCACCGATTCCGATCTTGTCGAGGTACTCTCCGGCGAGTGGGATTTCAAATATTACAGCGACATCTCGCTCATTCCCGAGGTTTTGAACGCGCAGAGCGTTGAGTTTGACAAAATACAGGTTCCCTCGACCTGGCAGCGTACCGGCTACGAGCCGCCGGTATATCTCAACTGCCCCTATGAATTCGACCTGCCCAATCCGAACCTGCCCGAGCATATGTCCGCCGGAATCTACCGCAAGAGCTTTGAGGTCACAAATTCCGACGACATTCATATTTTGAGCTTCCTCGGCGTTGTCCCGTGCATTGACCTCTATGTCAACGGAATGTACGTCGGCTACAGCGAGGGCGCGCACAATACGGCGGAGTTCGACATCTCGGAATTCATATACGAGGGCACAAACGAGCTGCTTGCGGTCGTTCACAAATGGTGCACCGGCACGTATCTTGAGTGCCAGGATATGTTCCGCGAAAACGGAATTTTCCGCGACGTGCTTCTCTACAGGCTTCCTGCGGTATATGTCAACGACTACTTCATTCGCCCGCGCAAGGCGGACGGAAAATGGACTGTGGACGTCGAAGTTACGCTCGAGGGCAAGCTCAACGGCTGCGAGGTCGGCTTCTCGCTCGAGAAGGACGGCAAGGTTATTGCGGGTGAGTCTGTAAAGGCAGAACGCCTTACATATATGACCTTCACCGATCTCGATATCACAGAGTGGAACGCGGAGGTTCCGACAGTCTACAACGCTTATATATCACTGTACAGAAACGGTGAGGAGCTCATGACGCTGCGAAACCTTACGGGCTTCAAAACAGTGGCTATAAAGGGAAACACCTTTACATTCAACGGACAGGTTATCAAGTTCAAGGGCGTCAATCATCACGACACAAACGGCAAAACCGGCTATGTTATGACCTTCGACGACTACGAAAAGGATGTCCTTCTCATAAAAGAGTTCAACGGCAATGCCGTGCGCACCTCGCACTATCCCCCCGACCCGCACTTAATAGCGCTCGCCGACATATACGGTCTCTACATAGTTGACGAGGCGGATATCGAGACTCACGGCGCGTGCTTCGCTCCGCACAACGACATGAACAAAATCAGCAACGATCTCAAATGGGCTCCGCGCTACCTTGACAGGGTCAAGAGAATGTATATGCGTGACAGGAGTCATCCGTGCATCACCATGTGGTCGCTGGGCAACGAGGCGGGCGGCTACGCCTGCCAGGACGTCTGCTATGACTATATGCATGAAATGTGCCCCGAAATACCCACCCACTACGAGGGAGTCATACATACAAAGCGCAAGGCTTACGATGTGGTTTCCGATATGTATCCGCCGCACGAGCAGGTTGAAAATGTCGGCAAGGGCACGCATAAGGGCGAATGGTACAAGACAAAGCCCTATTTCCTCTGCGAATATGTTCACGCGATGGGCGTAGGCCCGGGCGCGATGGAGGAATATTGGGACAGCTTCTATAAATACGACAACCTCATGGGCGGCTGCATATGGGAATGGGCGGATCACGCGGTATATCACGCCGACGGCCCCTATAGATACACCTACGGCGGCGACCACGGCGAGAAAAAACACGACGGAAACTTCTGCGTCGACGGTCTTGTTCATCCCGACCGCACGCCCTCAAGCGGCGCTCTTGAGATGCAGGCGGTCTACCGTCCCCTCAGAGCGAAGCTCAACCGCGACGGAAGCTTTGTTTTCACGAACACCAACCGTTTCCGCAGCTCGGGCTATATCACAGTTGTTCGTTCTATGACGGTTGACGGCATTGAAAGCGACAAGAAAGAGCGCTTCTCGCTTGATATTGAGCCCTGCGAGAGCAAAAAAGTCACTTTCAAGGACACTATACCCGACGGATGCGACTGCCGCATGAACTTTGAATATCTCGACGGCGATAAATTCATCGCACGCGAGCAGGTCGTAATAAAGAAAACAAACAAGAAGGTTCCTCTGCCCGTAGGCAGCGTATTTAAATGCAGAGAGGGCAGAGATACCGTGAAGGTCTATTTCTACGGCGGGTCTGTGAAGTTCGACCTGAAAACCGGCGAAATAGCGTCATACAAGCTCGGCGAAAAAGAGCTCATAAACCAATCCCCTGTCGCGCATAAGGGCTTCATCCCGAACATTTTCCGTGCGATGCTCGACAACGACAGGGCTATCATCGAGCAGTGGAAGAAGGCCGGATATGACGACATAACGGTTATTCCGCGTTCGACCGACTTCTCCTGTTCAAAGCGCACCGCGAAGTTCACGGTCGATTTCAATCTCCGCTCCAAAAAGGGCGTTGTTGCAAAGGTCGGCATTGAGTACACTGTTGACACCGCAGGCTGCATAAAGGTTGAGACGGTATTCAACGCGAAGGCTCAAAAGAAAGCCGCCGCCGCTCTGCCGCGCTTCGGGCTCGTGCTCGAGATGCCGGAGAGCTTTGAGAACATAGAATATCTCGGCTACGGCCCCTACGAGAACATGAGCGATTTCCGAGAGCATACGACATTCGGCGTATACAACACCACGGTCGACGGCATGGACGAGTTCTACATCAAGCCGCAGGATTACGGCGTGCGCACGGGCGTTCGCAGGCTCAGCATCACGGACGCGGACGGTGTCGGAATGATGATTTGCAACCCCGACAGGGATCTCAGCTTCACGGCGAGACACTTCACTCAGGCGCTCATGCAGCGCTCGATGCACTACGACGACCTCCACTCCGAGCACACGACGGTCATTGACATCGACGGCTTCCTCAGAGGCACCGGCACAGGCAGCTGCGGCCCGGACGTGCTCCCGAAATACGCGATAGACGGCCGCAAGGATCTCTCGTACAGCTTCGTTATCATCCCGATAAAGTAACAAACGAAGCGTTTATAAAGCTTTGAATCCTACTCACAGTTTTTGTGGGTAGGATTTTTTAGTTGGGGAGTCGGAGCGTAATTGATAAATGGGGTTGTGGGGATAAAGCCGCCGTCAGTCAAACATTTTTATATTTTAAATTAACAGAATCATGCAGAGGGCGGATATTATCCGCTCGCGGTTTATGCAGTGACTACAGCAGGCGCGCTAAGTTCACCTCTACAAGGAGATTGCTGAAAGCTTTGCTTTGGCGACTCGACGACCCTTTGACGCGTTAGCGTCACCGAAAATATATTCATTTCGCCCGTGTCGTGTAATACGCTCTCTGCTTGAGACTTGCCCCCTGTGCCGCCTACGGCGGCAGCGGTGCGTCGAGTCGCCGCACCCTACAAAGGACATCGAGAAACAAAACAATCTATGCAAAAGGGTAAATCCGCGCAATGACCCCTCAGTCTCAGCTTCTCCGAGCCGGCTCCCCTACAGGGGGAGCCATAATCGGTCGGTTGTGCACTCTGCAACTCCCGATTTGCACATTTCTTTTTCAAGCTCTCAACACAACCGCATGGCTTCTGCGGGATATAAGAAAATCGGCTGTCGGGTTTTACTCGGCAGCCGATTGGTTTTATTTTTGCTTTTTACTTCTTCATCTGCTCGCGCAGGTGGTTTGAGAGCAGGGCGAGCGACGACGCCATGTTCTCATTCTGGACAAGTATACCGTCGGGCACAACAAGATGCACCGGAGCAAAGTTCCAAATGGCGCGGATGCCGCTGTTCACGAGCAGGTCGCATATCTCCTGCGCGCTCGACGCGGGAACGGTGATTATGCCTATATGTATGTTCACCTTGCGGCAGAAGCTCTCGAGCTGGGCTATCGGGAAAACCGTCTTGCCCTGGAACTCGGTGGGTTCTTCGCAGAGATCGAACGCCGCGATTATATTGAGGCCGTAGGCCTTGAAGCCGCTGTAATTGAGCAGAGCCTTGCCGAGGCTGCCTGCGCCGACTATAACGGCGTTGTCGATATCGTTATAGCCGAGAAAAGCCTCAAGCTCCGCGATAAGATCCTTGACGTTGTAGCCGACCTTCGGCTTGCCGGACGAGCTGACGCTCGCAAGATCCTTGCGCACCTGGACATCATTGAGCTGGAGCGCTTCGGCGATGGTCGTGGCAGATATGTTTTTCGGAGCATCCTCGGGAAGTCCCTTGATATAGCTCAGATACATCGGAAGTCTCTGAAGGGTATGTTTTGAGATATTCTGAGTCATAAAAGTTCACCATCCTGAAAATTATACTTGTTCTGCAACCATTGTATCACATTTTATCAAATAGTTCAAGTGAACTTTGAAGGCAAAAAAATCGGGGGAGCCGCCCGAGAGCGACTCCCCTTCTTACCTGCCGTTTAAAGCAGGATTTTCAGTTTTCGTTCGCAGCCTTAGACTGTGAAAGCAAAGTCGGTGGTATCCCAGACCTGTCTGTCGTTAGCGATGTACTTCGCGGTTGCGGTGTACTCGCCTGCACGAAGCTTGGCATTGATTGTCCAGATCTCGCCGTCGCCGTCGGGGGCGATGGAGACATCGGCATGATCTCTGTCATAGGTTCTGGTGGCGCCGGAAGCGTCAGCGATCTTGATCTTAGTGGCAGTGCCGTTGACGGTAACTTCGACGGAATCAGCAGAGGTCTTAACCTCGGTAACGCTGACAGCCGATACGGGCTTCGCGTCGATAATTACATCAAACTCAGTGCCGGCAGTCCAAGATCTGCCATACTTCGCCTTAGCAATGTGTCTGCCTGCGGGGATGTCAAGCTTGACAGTCCAAATCTCATAAGCGAGGTTGGTGCTGTTCGAATAGACCTCGATGCCCTCTGCGTCATATGACTTGACGGTAACTCTGGGATCAAGTCTCGAAAGAGTTATCGTTCCGCCGTCTGCGCAGACAACCTGAATCTTATCAGCCTTACCGGAGACCTTGAAGGTGTACTCCTGCTTGCCGCCGTAATTCGGGGTGTTGTAGGTTACTTCAAGAACGCCGTCCGGAGTCGGCTCTTCGGGTTTAACGTCGAATCTGACAGAGAAGTTATGTCCGTTCTCTTCCCAATCCTTGCCGAACTTCGCGAAGGCAACATATCTGCCCTCGGGAATGTTGACATTGATGGTCCAGATTTCGCCGTCGTCAGTCTTCTCTATCTTCAGAATACCGAGAGCATTGGCATCGCTTGTCATGGAGGTGTTTCTGTCAAACGTGCGGGTATTGCCGAATGCATCGACTATTCTGATCTTCTGAGGCTCGCCCTTGACCTTGATTGCATACTGGTGCATGCCGCCGTAGTTCGGGGACTCAGGAGTGACGGAGATGATGGACGAATTGTTGGCAACAAGGATAGCGTTGAAGCTAACATTCTCGATGCCCATAGTTCCGACCTCGGGATCCCAACCGGTGAAGTTGTAACCGTCGACAATCGGATCTGCGGGAGCTGCGATCTGCTCGCCGACCTTCGCAGTAACGGTTGCATGAACTTCGCCGTTTACATAGAAGGTAGCGGTGTAGGTCTCAAGCTCGAGAGCTGCGACTGCATCATTGATAGCCTGGGTGGCTGCGTCAACAACGCCCTGCTCGGAGTACTTCTTGCCGGAGACATCCTCTGCGAGGACTGCTGCAAGAGCAGCTCTGGTCTCGGCAGTGTACTTTCTGTCGTAGTTCTCTTCGCCCTGCTTAGCCTGAGCCGCTGCGACTGCCGCGTTGTAAGCGGTGTAGTCGGCATCGTTCTCGCTCCACTGGGAAACGAGGGTCAGGTTCTCTGCGGGCATGGTGGCGGGAATCTCAACATTCCAGCCGGTGAAGGTGTAGCCCTCTCTGGGAGCCGGATCGGCAATCTCAAGAGCTGCGCCGAAGTAAACATCGGACTCTGCGCCGTCAACAGTAAGCTTGTACTGGTTACGGCTGTAGTAGATCTTAAGGGTAAGGCTGCCGTCCGCAAGGACTGTGCCGGAAAGGACGCTGTTATCAGCAACCGTGAAGCCGTTGCGGCCTTCGGGAATAAGAGATACCTCTTCGCCCGTGGTTGCGGGAACAGTCATACTTTCGGCAGCGCCGTACTCACCGTCAAGACCCATGACATAGGTCTCAACCGTGTAGGTGACTTCGCCTGCGGAGAACTGAGCCGTGAAGGTCAGCTCGTGTGCGGGCATATTTTCGGGAATCTTAGGATCCCAACCGGTGAAGACATAGCCTTCCTTGGCGGGCTCTTCGGGAAGAGCAATCTGCTCGCCGACCTTCGCCTGAACGGTTGCATGAACAGCGCCGTCAACATAGAAGGTAGCGGTGTAGGTCATAAGCTCGAGACCTGCGACTGCGTCGTTGATAGCCTTGGTGGCTGCATCGACAACACCCTGCTCGGAGTACTTCTTGCCGGAGACGTCCTCTGCGAGAGCGTCGGCAAGAGCCTTTCTCGTGGCCTCGGTGTATTTCTTGTCGTAGTTCTCTTCGCCCTGCTTGGCCTGAGCCGCTGCAACTGCCGCATTGTAAGCGGTGTAGTCGGCATCGTTCTCGTTCCACTGGGAAACGAGGGTCAGGTTCTCTGCGGGCATGGTGGCGGGAATATCCATATTCCAGCCTGCGAAGGTGTAGCCCTCTCTGGCTGCCGGCTCGGCAACGTTAAGAGCTGCGCCGTAGTAAACGTCTGTCTCCACGCCGTCAACAGAAAGCTTGTACTGGTTACGGCTGTAGTAGACCTTAAGAACAAGGCTGCCGTCCGCAAGGACTGTGCCGGAAAGGACACTGTTATCTGCAACCGTGAAGCCCTCGCGGGTCTCGGGGGTTACGGAAACAGTCTCGCCGGTAGTAGCAGACTTATCCTCGATAGCAGCGTCGCCGTAGTTACCGTCAAGACCCATGACATAGGTCTCGACCTTGTAGCCGACGGTGCCTGCCGAGAACTTAGCGTCAAATCTAACATCCTCGACACCCATAACTCCGACTTCGGGGTTCCAACCTGTGAAGGTGTAGCCTGCCTTGGTGGGAGCTTCGGGGGCGACAATCTGAGCGCCAACCTCTGTGGCGACGGTACGGTAAAGCTCATTGTCAACATAGAAGTTTGCGTTGTAGGTCATGAGTTTAAGACCCGCAACAGCGGCGTTTATCTTCGCTGTCTGAGCGTCAACAACGCCCTGTTCGCTGAGCTTCTTGCCGGAGACGTCGACTTCAAGTTCGGCATCAAGGGCAGCTCTGGTGTCGGCAGTGTACTTCTTGTCGTAGTCGGCCTCTGCCTTCTTGGCGTTGGCGGCTGCGACAGCTATATTGTACTCGTCGTAGTTTGCGGGAAGCTCATCCCACTTAGCCGTAAGAACAACATTGTTCGCGGGCATGGTGTCGGGAACTTCCTCCTCCCAGCCGAGGAACGTATGTCCGGCCTTTTCGGGAGTGCGGGCAACAACAGTAGCTCCGTAATAATATGTATCGGGCGCGAGGTCCGTATTAGCATATGTTACGGTGTACTGGTTACGCGAATAGTAAATGCTAAGGACAAGAGAACCGTCAGCGGCGATAGTGCCGGTAAGGACGCTCTTCGCGGAATCGAGCGAGAAGCCCTCTGCGGGAGCTGCGTCGGCGGTTATGTCGGCGGTCGAACCGGTCTCGCCGGCACCCTGATAGGTGCTGTCGGGAGCTGACGGATAAGCGCCGGTGGTGTCCATATTATAAACATTTACAGTATACTTTGTATCCGTGTTGTTTGCGAACACTGCCTCGAAGGAGGCGTCGGCGTCAAACGTTGCGGGTACATTGCCCCAGCTGACGAAGTGCATTCCGACAGGTGCGTCGGGCGCTGCAATCGTGCTGAGATCAACGGGATCGCCCTGGTTGCCGGTAAGAACCGCATGAGTTACACCGTTCACGGTGAAGGTGAAGGTAACGGTCGTTACTTCGGCTGCGATAAGGCGCTTCCAGTTGTAGATAAGGTTGTTCATAGCTTCTCTGACCTGCGTGCGCTTGGTCGTGGAGGCATTGAACGAAGTGGAAACATTCTGCGCGTAGGCAAATGCCTGCGAGTATGCTTCCCATCTCTCCGCGTCATACTTGGAAGCATCGGCGGGGTTGATGGTACACATTGCTATAGCCGCGTCGAGATACGTCTTAACAGCGTCAAGCTTTATGAGTCTGGGACCCCAAAGCGCTATCTGCTGCTCTGCATAAGCAACATCGACGGAGGATATAGTGGGTGCTTTCCACGTAGCAATCGCGGTCTCCCACGCTGCATGAGCCTTCTGCCAATCTGCATACTTCTTATTATAAGTAGCAAGCTGGCACTCGTTGGCGCCCTCGCCGGGATGCTCGGGAGCCACAGGCTCCTCGGGAGCCTTGGTCGAGTTGTAGAGATTCATCGCGCGGTTTCTGGCATCCTTCCAGCCGTTCCAGGAGACGGAATTAAAATCATCGTAACCGAAGAAGTTATATCCCTGATCCCAGTAGACGGAGCCTTCCGGATTGGGTGCGCCCTGGACTGCCTCAACGGCGGTCTTGAGCGAATCAACGGAAGCCGCAACCAGTTTTGCATCAAGAGCCTCGGCAGCTGCGGTCAATCTCGTGGAGATCGTCTGATAAGCTGCGATATAAGAGGCATTGTTGAAGTTGCCGAGGAGCTTGGGTCTGAGAGTGTAGTTGGCCGCCGCTATAAGAGCTGCCTGATACTCTGCCCACTCTGCGTCCGCATCCGCGCTGTAGTTAGCGCGCTGACGCTGCTCGCCGGAATACTGGCTGTACTTCGCGGGAAGATCATAGTCGTTGTAGACAAAGACCGGAGTATCCCATTCCCAAGTGGTGTCATTACCGCTGCTTCCGCGGGTACGCTGACCAAACACAGAGAACTTAATGACATACTTGCCGTCCGGGACATCTGCTCTTGTAATGCCGGGCTTGGCCTTCCAAAGGTTCTCTCTCGAGGTCATGTCCTCGTTCTGCGTATCAACAACGAACATTTCGTCCGCGAAATACGCTCCGGAGCCGTTTTTAAAGGTCGAGGCATTCTGTCTAACTACAGAGTCTTTGCCGTTAAGGGTGTTCTTCTCTCTTCTGACTCTGACATATACCTTGCTGATGGCATCGATAGAATCGCTCGAGCCGATAAAGCCGGCGCGCGGATACATAAGATAATGCCTGTTATAGCTGGTTTTGTTCGCAGGCTTCTCATCCTTAGGATTGCTGTCGTCCTCGGTATCCGAGCAGAAGTAAGTATAGTACGAAGCGTAAAGCGGAGTAGTGCCTGTGAGCGATTCGCCGCTCTCGGTGAGGATAAAGTAGCCGACCGTGAGGACGACGGTGGTATCCGTTGCACCGGGCTTGGACACGGTGAGATCCTTAGCGAATCCGCCGTTGATTATATCGCCCTTGCTGACTCCGGAGACGCCGACATTGGTTCCGTTGCCCGCCATATTATAGGCAGTTGCCGAAACGCTGTCGATTCTATACTTATAGAGAGCGTCCTGAGTGAAGTTGCCGTTCTTGTCAGTGTAGCCTCTGTTTATACCCCTAGATCCGTTGTAGATCGTAACGGTGTAAGCGTCTTTTGCTCTGGTCGGACCGGTAAACCTCATCTGGCCGAACTTAGATTTATCCGCCAGACCCATTACCTGGGACACGATATTGACGATAGGCGGAACGAGTTTGCCCTTGTTGCCGTTAAGAGAGCTGATAAGTCTCTCAACGATGTTGGCAAGCTCATTGTTCTTCACTATGGCGTCGAGCGAGTCATAGTACTTCGTCGTAATCGTTCCGGGGATAATCGCGTTGAGGATGTCTGTGACAAGTCTTACGATGCTCTTCTTGACAGTCTGAGTGGCGAATGCGCCGTCCGGATTTCTCTCGAAGAGGTCGGTAAGGCAGGTCAGATCCTGGTTAAGGATCAATCCGTTAAGGACAGAATAAACGACATCCTTTAAGATGGTCTCACTGTCGCTGTCAGCAAATTTTGCGGGAAGAAGTGTTTTGTCTAACAGCTTGAAGATGATATCATCGAGTGCTTTCCATCCGTTAGAGGTATCAACCGTCGTGTCGGGAAGGAGACCTGTGTAGAACTGCGGGTCAGCTTTAAGCCACTGAACGGCAGTAGTCAACATTCCTTCGAATCCGGAACCGTAATTGAGCGCCTCCTTGAGGCTGCCCGCATTAAGGTCGATACCGGGGTTGACGTTGTAAGCAATGTAATCCGCAAGCATATCAAGAATACCGTCAATGGTCTTGGGATAATTGCTGTAATCTCTTTCGGGAAGGAACTGAGCCATGAGCTGCTTGACAGCCTCCCATGTAACTCCGACAACAGTCGTAACATCCTCGGGGATGTACATATAGCCGACTGCGCCGTTAATGACCGAGCGAGCAATGTAAGCAATAAGCTCCTCCTTGCTCATAGCATCGATCTCTTCCGAAGTTGCGATATGCTTCTGCCAATCCGGGAAGAAGTAACCGCCGGTCTTCTTGAGAACAAATCTCGCAACCGAGACTACGTTGTCGGTGAGCTTGGAGTTGTCTCCGTCTACCCAGCCGGTGTAGCCCTTCAGAAGTCCGTTGACAATCTGTCCTGCGATGTTATTAAGTTCGCCGACCAAAGTGCTGTCCGCGGGGACAGTATAAGTCTGAACCTGATAACCTGTGTTGAACAGATCGGCAAGAGTGCCCGTCTCATCGCAGCGAATCTGCATCTCGAGCCACGGAATAATCTGCTCGTTGAGCATCGGGACAGCCATATCATTATAAGCCGCCTGAAGCAGATCCTCAATGAAGTCGTAGGTTGACTTTGTCGAATTGAGGTTAACGAGATTCCTGACGCTTTCGGGAATTATCGGTACGCCTGCGAGAGCATTCTGAATGATGGTCTGAAGCATCGTATCGACAGTCGTGTTGCTGTTGTATGCCGTATTCGGATACGCAAGACCCCAGAGAAGCTCTCTGAGCATGACTTCGATATTCAGATCGACCTTGACGAACGAGTTGGCAACACCAAGGCTGACGCCGCCGTCTCGTCTCTGCTTACCGATACCGCCGATAACAACCTTCTTGATGATCGGGTTGTTGTCCGCAAGGAACTGGAAGAGCGAGTTGATAACCGCTACATCGGTTCCGTTGCTTCGACGTGCGTCCTTTATTGCGGAAACCTTGACACTGTTCAGGTCGCCGGCAAGCCAAAGAATGGCTCCGTTGCTGTTGATGAGCTTATAGACGCTCGAAAGAGCATTGTCTATAGACGTCGCATCAAGCTTACCGAGAATCGAAAGATCCATCGTGATGTTCGCTTTGGCGAGCGCCTCATCGGCATAGTCAAGCAACATAGACGCATACTGCTCTGTGGTCAGAACCGCAGAATCGGTAAAGTCGTACTTTGTCAGCTTGCCATCCTTGTAAGAATCGTACTTGTACGCGCTCGCCGCGGCGGTTGCCGAGGACAAGATGAGCAGCGAAGCAAGGATGACTGCCAACAAGCGTTTCATTTTCTTCAAAAATTACACCTCCATTTAAAAATTTCACCATATATTGAGCATCCCGTCTCCCGCAAATTGACGGAACACATTGGCGACAGAATAATTGCTCTGCTCGGGCAATGCAAAGCAAGAGGGTATAACTATCCCCTCATGTAAAGAATACCCCTTTGCTTTGCGGCTTGTCAAGAAGTTTAAAAATTTTTAATCATTTTTGTGCGTTATGCACAAAAGAAAAGCGGAAAATTATAGGTAAAAGCCGATACACTTTTATCGAAACTGTCGAAAAACGTCATTTTCATTACATTTTCCGATTAAAAATGCCGCGTTATTTGTTCACAAGAACAATAGTTTGATTTTTTGTGGGTAATGTTGCACAAAAATTCATTATGTTTTAGAAAAATAAGGCTGATTTTTCAATTAAATGGCTTCAAGAGAAATATAAAAGACTCTATATGCCGCTGTTGAATCAAAAATATGATTTTGCGGGTATGTTTCTTTTATATATCCGCTATGCGAAAGGCGTATATATATAATGTATGATAACAGGGCACCGCGGCAGTGATTTATTGAGTTGAGGCGGGGAAAAACAAGGCTGGACCTGCGCGATTTTGGGGTATAAAATTTTCACCTACTACCTTCGCTACCTACCTTAACGAAATATTTTATCTTTCACAGCGTTTCGGCA
>ENA-OWPL01001253-OWPL01001253.1-human-gut-metagenome-genome-assembly--contig:-NODE-1253-length-15338-cov-2.621867_pt1 | contig 15338 bp, 2 predicted proteins | sample MGYA00248263_ERZ651844 | MGnify/ENA primary metagenome ERZ651844 (study PRJEB26924, sample SAMEA4378256) | human gut metagenome | biome: human gut; feature: human-associated habitat; material: faeces...
ATGGGAAGGTAACTGCAGTGGCTGCTGGGAATGCCACGATTACGGCAACCAGCGAGTCTGATGGGGATGTGAGTGCTGATTATGTGCTCACGGTAAATAAGGCTGCAGTCAAGCAGAACAAGCCCGCAACCAATTATAGTGGAACTACCGGTTCCGCAGGTGCAGCAATTGTACCGTCCGCTCCTTCCACGCCCACTTATGTGCCTGAGCCTGCACCTGCACCTGCACCGGCACCGGCACCGGCTCCCGCTGAGCCTTCTCAGCCGAGCGGTGGTAGCTCACCTGATTATAGCGGCTCCAGTGGATTTGACGCCAATCTTGGTAGTTGGTCTGAGGGCTCCGGTATTGACTGGACGCAGGGTGCGACTCGTTCGTAATTGAAAAGATTACGCACCGCAAGAAATTGCGGGAGAACTGACAATCCGATAGATAGAGATATCTGCCATAAACTCCGACATGCGATATATGACGAAAGTCAAATCGTATGAAGCTCGGTAAAGTCGGCAGAAGGTTGACTCATGAAGCCAACTGATATGCCGGTGGTCCATAAAATACCCATGGTGAGTATGACCGTTTCGGTCTGACGAACCTGCGAAATAAAGGGATACAGTCCATGCAGCGATGCATGTCGATGATGCAGCCAAGTAAGGACTTGCGTACGAAAGGCTGCCAAAAAGGTCATCGGTTCCATAGCAGGCACCTAAAGGTATATGTGACGGATAGGATTGTTGGAACGGGGAAATGTATCGAACATCAATAGATGTAAACTGACGAAGAACAATAAGCAGTTGAATCGGTGCAGAAAAGTAGAGGCCGAAGTTATGATGGCACTTGTAATGAGTGCTGGAGCAATGGCCTCAAGTCGGTGATAAGTCACCGATGGAGCGCCGTGTGCGATGAAAGTCGCATGCACGGTGCGGAGTGGGGGAAAACAAAGAAAACCGCATAGCCGACAACGACCATGCGGTACGAATAACATCCGGCACAGAGAGATGTTAGACGATATTTATATTTTACAAGATTATGCGATTATAGTCAATAACGAAATATTAAATGTCGATGTTTCGTGCGTTATTCGTAGAATTGTTACCTATCACTATACGACTCAAACGCGAGCAAAGATTCCGACACGTGCATTATGAACTGTGGATGATGCTTGCAGCCTCGCTCGAGTGGGCGGGCGAGGTCGCTCTACAAATATCAGTACCTCCTCGTGGTGTAGAGTGGAAACGGAAGACGGCTAAAACTGATATAAACAACGAAAGGTGAATAATGAAGCGTAAAATTTTATTTTCGTGCTATGTAATATGTATGTTGTTAATGTCCGTTATCTTGGCGTGGAGAGCATCAAGTGGGTATGTATTCGCATATGAATACAATTCTATGAACGGCAAAGAAAATGCTGACGGCGAGACATACATGAATTTTTCCGTAGACATAGACAATCCTTTTATTGTAAGCACAGATTCCGATATTATAGCGGCAATTGACGGGAGATATACGGGATACATCTACTTTGGATATCCTACATGTCCTTATTGCCGAAATACGGTGCCTGTTCTTATAGATGAATTAAAAGAGAACGGAATCCGACGAGTTTTATATTGTAATTTAAAAAAATACAACTACCAATACAAGTACGATACGGATGTAGGTATTATTGAAACTCAGCACGGTTCCAAGTCGTACGATATGTTACTTGATATTCTGCATGAATACGCAAGTCCAAAGGTTGTAAAGGACATTGATGGCAATGTAATTCAGACTGGCAGGAATACTTTATATGTGCCAGCCATCGTTCGTTTCGAAAACGGTGTTCCAAGTGCTTGTTGGCAATATAAAGATGCAGGCATAGTCCTAAACGATAACCAATCCGTTTACGATGAATGGTCTGACGAACAAAAAAATATTATAAAACACAGTATAGAAAACATTCTGTTTTAAGCAAAGTCCACCCGGCAAGAAGGGTGGACTTTTTTGTATTTTTTCGTTCTTTATGATTGACTAATGCGTTTATTTGTGGCATAATATAGATACCGCCAAGTGTGCTGATTATGCGATTTTGTAAATGTATGTGCAGATATGTGAACAAGATTGCGTAAAAGTATAACTTGGCAATATTTTGAAAGGAGAACGCTATGCAAAAAGGCAAAACATGGCAGCGTGTCGCTTCAGCAGTTTTGGCAGTCATGATGACGATGTCTACATTTAGCTCCACAATCGCTTATGCAGCAGAACCCATCACGACTGACAGTAGTCTTGTTACGGATGCCGTATCCGAAAGCACTTCTACTGAGACTGTTGAAGCGTTAGACTCTGCCAGCTCTTCTTCGTCTGAAGAAGAGATTACCGAACCTGTAGGGACACCCGTCCCCACAGAAATGCCTGATGAAACGGATTCCTCAGAACCGGAGGCGACTCCGGAGCCAACCGAGGTTCCAACATCCACTCCGGAACCCACCGAAACTCCTGATGCTACGGCTACGCCTGAGCCTACAGAAGTTCCGGAAGCAACGGAAACTCCTGACGTTGATGAAAGTGATTTCGTGGCTGTCAGTTTAGCTGATGATGCGACCGAAGGTCAAGTCGAGGCCGAGATTGGCGATGAGGTCACTTTCAATGCCCATGTAAATCGTAATGATGTCAATCTCCATTATCAGTGGTATAAGAGGTTTATTGAACCTCAGGATACCGATTACGATATGGATGTGATGGAATACGATTACAACGATGCAGAGCCTACCACATACGGTTACCTGAACGAGGACAAAACTCCTGCCGAAACATTGGCAGACAATCCGGATGCTACTTGGTCTGGTATCGAGTTATATCGTGCAGTTGCCGATGCAATGGCTGCAATCGGAGCAGACGCCAGCAACATCAACATCGAATTCAATACTCGCAACTATGCGCTGGAAGGATTCGAAATCACCGCAGCAAACGTAGACGGTAATATCGTTATTTCCGCTGACAAGGATAACGAGCATGCCTCCGCAACGCTGAATGATAACAATGAATTTGTTTTTACCGAGAGCACGACAAATGATGTCGCTGTGCAGTCGGCAGAGACCGAACAAAGTGAGGAAAGTCAGGATACTCTTACGGCCAATGGCTGGGAAGCTATTGAGGGAGCAACTTCTGATACCTACACTCATACCATCGATGAGTATGATGCTTACACCACTTACCGCTGTGTAATCACTATCGATGACGACAACTATATTGCTGCCGCCAAGGAAGAACTGATTGCAAATGGTGCAGATGAAAGTAAACTCACTGATGATACACTTGATAATACCATCACGACAGAAATCACCGTTTCTATCCCGTCGATGGAAAAAAGTGAAGACGAAATGTACAATGACTTGTCTGTAGAAGACAAGTTAAAGCAACGTCTTGCCCTTTCCGGTATTGCTACCTATGCGGCAGGTGTCCAGCTTGATAGCCAGACCAATCCCCAGTGGGTGACCGGTCTGTCTGCTGGTATGGAATACCTGACAGCTGATATGTACGCCAAGATTTACGGTCAAGACGGCAAGGGTGGTTGGCTTGCAGAAGGGAAGATTACTCCTCAGCAAGCCGATATGTACTGGTCTTACATCGCAAATCGAAATTCAGGCTATATTGTCGCAAATGAACTAGATAGCGATGGATTTCCGACGGGAAATACACGAAAGTACACATCCTTTGTACTTACTGATGGCAACAAGCTTGAAATCAACTCTGAATGGTACGGCAAAACAGTTTACTTCCGTTATCACAACAGCAATATTGTAGGTAATACTGCTACTGGTGCAGCAGTATCTATCCCTGCATCTGGTCGCGGCACTTCCTACAAGGATGCTGCTCAGGTTCTGTTCTGCTATACCGTTGAAGAGAATGGCGTGACGCTGCCTCTGACGATAAAAGAATATGTGCGACAAGCTACGAGTAATGGTTATGCTCAGAACGGCATGGCTCACATCACTTTGAATACGGTTTCGTGTAACGATTTCAATATCGACCCTGACCGTTATTTAAAAGATGCAGAGGGAAATTATCGCGTAGATTCGGTATATTATGGTACTTGCTACTACTCAGAACCGGATTTGTCTGGTAAAGGCTATTATGCTTTGAAGAACTATATCGGCAATGGTTACGGCTTTGGTATTGGTCACGATACCATGTATGCTTATGCTGGTGCCTGGTTCGATGCATACGGTGGTGGCGCAGGTTATCCGAACAACGTCTACGACGAAAGAAAGATTGACCCGAACGATACTGCTACCCGTTATTACAATGTAAACAGCTGGACTGTTAGCGGTGGTCACTGGAACATGAATGCCCTGATGGGCGAAAACAATTCCAACACCCTCGTTGGTTCCGGCTACTACTCCGCAAGCGATGAAGCATATTTCGGTTGGATTGTTGACCCGCTGACTGTGCCTTCCGCTATCATGTCTTCCGGTGGTTCCCATGGACCGTTCTTGAAGACTACTATATACGGCAACACCTCCTTACGTATCCGTTCTAACGGCGGTTTCACATACGAAGAGGCGATGGTCAACCCCGACATCAAGCATCGTACACCAACCAACTGGCCTTATAAGTTCAGTGTAGGGCAGACGATTCCTGCTGCTCTGACGCACAGTAATGGTCAGGTCGCATTCGATGATATCTGGGTTCAATACAATGGATGCTCTAGCGTGTTTACAAATGCTGGACTCGGCAAGTTGTATGAACCCACCGTTGATGGACGCAGCGGCACTAACAACTTCTATCTGGCTGGTTCCGGCAACTTTGTTATGAACCAGATTGGTCACTTGCCGATTGAAGTAGGTGGTCGTCAAATCAACCACGCTTCTTCTGAGGAGATGCAGCTTTGCGTCAACACTCTGATGTGGATTTCTCAGCGCAAGCAGTGTGAAGTCTGTGCCGCTGACCAAGCCGACCAGCAGATGACGCACTTCGTCCATCGTGTCAACGCGGCAAACGCCAAGAAGATTCTGACGGCTCTCGCCAACGGCGGCAGCTACTGGTATCCTCTGAGTGATTGCTACGAACTGATGGAAGACCTCGACCTGACGAAGCTGGGCTTTGATTCCACGACTTGGAAGCCCATCAAGAACTTCACAGGTCACTGGAACAGCAAATACTTCGATGTAAAAGTCCCCAAAGACGGTGCTCTGTTCGATAACACCACCGGTGATTTGGGTGCATACCGTACCGGAGACGGCAACGACTGGAACCTTGGTACTGACAGACTGAAAGGTTGGGACACTGTCTTTAAGGACAGCGGTAACAGCTCTCCGTCCGTTCGTACCACCGGTATCGCTCGTATCTACGGCAAGCTGAGCGACGCAAAGTTGTTCAATGATGGTCAGGTACACGAGGGATATACCGTTCATATCCGGTACGAGGATAACACGGCACTATTACAGCCGGGCGACGATTTCAGCTGTGTAGTCAACAACGTAGACCAGTATTGTATTTCTAACCTGCCCTGTATCTATGTAGGCGGTAAAACGATTCTTCGTGCCCGCGTATATGATAAGGCTGGCAACGAAGTCACTAAATACGGTCCTATCGTTGCAAAGGTTCCTCCTCATTTCTGGAACGACTGTGAAACGGTTCCTCTGGAACTGCTGACAATCGAAGCAACACCTATTGAGAACTACCGTTACTGGGAAGGTGAGACCACTAAGGTTCTCGAAGGTTCCGGTATCATCTACAATCAGCCCATCAGTAATGAATCCGTAACATGGTATTACCGCGTGGTTGACCTGCGTAATACCAATAATGCTCTGAGCGACTGGGTCAAAATTGGTCATTACGGTCAGTTCACTACCGAAGACGGTGCTGTAACAGGTATCATCAAAACACCGGTATTCCATGACGGTAATGATGGTGTATACAATTACCCGCACAGTTCCGTGGATGTACAGCTGCAAATGCTGGCATATACAGGAAACGCTATTCAGCTTCGTACAGACTACGAGGTTGAGGGTAAGACTTATTCCACCATCGACCCCGGCGTAATCACTCCGGAAGCTTCCGGTATCATTCAAATCGAAGAGCGCCCCATGTCCATGACGCAGGCACCGAATCAGCGCGTTATGACTCAGGACGAAGCAACCTTCGTGTTTGAAACAGATTACTGGAAGGGCCTTGATGATAAGGGCTACAGCTACGATGTTCAGTACAAAGACCCCTATGATGACGATTGGCAGACTCTTGCTACATCCGTCACATTCGGCGGTACTTATACACTGAATACCGTAGATAATAGTCAGGTAAACAAGGTTGACATTGAAGCACATACGGTCGATACCCTCGCAAAGGGGAAAGAGACCGCAAGTATGATTCATGACAACAAATGGCTGCCTGCTGATTTCTGGCGTCCTGATGGTTTCACTGACCAGCAGTGTGCTCAGAAACACACTACTATCACCCTTACCCTGCACGCGGCAGATTACAACTGGTCCGGATATTATTTCCGTATCGTTGCAAGCTATCGCTTTAACGAAAAGAGAACCAAGGTCGAGAACTCCTACAGCGCAATCGGCGATGCTGACAACGCAGGATTCGATACTTCCCGTTATGGCCTGTTGCAGGTCGATGCACCTTTCGTTTCCGCAACTATGCTGGAAGCCCGTGCATTGATGATGCAGGAGCATAACAGTGAAGGCGATGCAACTGGCGATTTTGGTCAGAATTACTGGTCTGTTGAGACAACGCAGGACCAAGTAGATAACTGGAATGCCAGCAGAGGTGGTTCCAACAACCCGTTGATTTCCGACAAGAACGTGGCCGTTTATACAACGACTATTACATTCTCTCCCGGTAAATTGACGGAATCCGGAAACCGTATTCTTACCCCTGTATTGCAGTGGGGATTCCAAGACGACTTGAATTCGGAATCTACCGATTATAAGCCTGTCATCGCCCCCATCAACATCAACGGGTATGCAAACGGCGGAAACGGACTGACCACCGAAAACTACAAAGATTGGGCAAATATCGTCAAGACCAGATACGACATCAATACAGATGACAGTTCTGTGATGAAGCAGGTCGTGGACGCAATCGAAACTGAGCACTCCGGTTCTCCGTTCGGTAAGTTTACCGCCTACATCACCATTGATGATATCAGACCTGTTGAGGATACGATGCTGAACGGTCAACCGTTCGACATCAACAGTGCATATGCTAAGTGGAGCATTACCACGAGCCTGCATATCGAATCCGCAACGAACCCGATGGATTTTGGTACTGAGCATTTCTACTTCCAGTGCAAACCGTATCTGGAATATATTCGCGGCTACAACAGCACGAAACTGAAAAGCCAGACCATCACAAATACCCTTGCTCATAACTTTGACTATGTGAACGGCGGTATCGATAAAGATAACACCGACACTGGTGCAGAGTTGTGGCTGGATTACAATATCAGTATCCATGCAAACGAGCGCAATCTTGTTAGTTGCGGCGTCGATAAGCACTCTATCTTCGCGTATCCAGAACTGACAATCGAAGCGCCTAATGGACTTCGGTACATTATGTCCCGCTATCAGATTGTGAATGAGTTCCCGTACGGCAAGCACAGAGACACTTCTCGTACCGTGTTCAGCCAGAGCGACCATCTGAGTGTTAACCTCAATACCCCGTATCAGGGACAAATGACAACCGTTACTCGCTATGACATGAACGGCAATCCTTCTCAGATTGATGTTCAGGGCAAGACGATGGCTGAACTTGGCATTTCTCTCGATGAACGCGGATATCTGGACAAGAACAACGAGGACTATGCGCCTTATCTGGACCACGGCTATGCATTATGGTCCGATTATTCTTACCCGAAGGAAATCTGGCAGTGGTTCTGGCGCAATGCTATCCAGTATCATTGCTACGACATGGAAGAATTTGACGGCACCAACGAACAGGTTTTCTTCTATATTGATGAAAAGAATGTTCGTGCAGCCGACAAGTCGTTCAAAGCCAATGACGGAAACAATCCCACTTCTTCTTGGACTGCTCCGTTCGATGCAACCTATCAGATTGACCTGTGGGGTGCTGGCGGCGGTAATGCAAGCATGACGGATGGAATGAGCGGAAACTCCGGCAGCCATACCATTATCACAGCAGACATCAAGGAAGGCACGACCCTCTACTTTGTCGCTGGCGGTGCAGGCGGCGGCGGTTCCGGTGGCGGTTCCGGTGGCGGTTCTACCGGCAGTGGTTCCGGTGGCTCCGGTGGCTATAACGGCGGCGGTTCCGGTGGCGTCGGCGCAGTATTCTACGACTGCTATGCAGGTGGCGGCGACCCTGACCACAGCTACCACAGCAATTCTCCCATAGGCTTTGGCGGCGGTGGTGGCGCTACCACGGTTGCTTTTGGCCTTATTGGTGACGGACAGCTGAAAAACTACGGTGACGGCTCGTCGATGTTCGGCGTTGCTGGCGGCGGTTCCGGTGCTGCAATTATCTCCGGCAACGGATACACCGAGCGTGGTGTCGGCGGTTCTGGTTCAAACAACAGTGGTCAGCGTTATCACTGTGCATTAAAGGAAGACAAGGTCTTCAGCGACGGCTACGAATACCATCATGGCGATATCTGTGGCTGGACTTACAGTGGCACCCACAGCAGTGATATCAAAATGCAGCGAGAAGACGAGGAAGGCTACAACAACACACTGCACGAAAACGGCGGCGGTTCTGGTTGGCAGTCTGCTTCTACCAATGGTGCATTGCGTGGTTCTTCTTATGCCGCTTCTGTTGGTGCAAACCTTGACAACGGCAACATCATCATTAAAGCAAACGTCACTGGTGCAAATCAGCTGAATGACGGTGCCGGTTCCGGTATTGGTCAGGCTGGTCGTGCAAAAATCAAGGTCGTTGACCTGAACAAGCGTCTTTATCGTCGCGTTGGCAAGAACGCAATGGATATTGGCTTCGAGGATGCAAACGAATGCACTCCTACTCGTGCCAAGGTCATGCTGACTGTTGCTAACAAGATGTACGACGGCAACCAGTTAACTGTCACCGCACATGTTGTGTGGGATGACGATACCGATGCAGGTATCAATGAACAGGAAATCCTGCGTGGTGTAAACATCACCTATTCGAACAACGAATCTCCCAACATCACATATCCTACCAATGCTACTACCGATAGCAAGAAGAAGCCTCTCGTTCGTACCGGCTCCTACACTGCTACGGCAACCTACACGGGCAAATACGAGGTCACCTTCTGCTGGGAGAACACAAAACCCGGCAGAACCTATGTAGTCCGTAGCGAAAGCACTACACCTGATGAATATGTATCCGGCAACGGTAATGTCGTATACTTCGATATTTATCCGCGCCCGCTGCATCTTTACAGCTATGACAACAATAAGATTTACGACAATATCAGCACCGCAAAGGTATCTGATATTAAAATCAAAGCAGCAACTACTGATTCCGGTATTGTTCACGGCGATACTGTCGCGCTGAACAGCACACTGGCTTACGGCTATTATTGCGAAAACTATGCTCCTGAGGATTTCGCAAAGACGAGTTTCAGAGAGTCCATCCACACGGGTCTGCACAGTATCAAGACCGTTACGATTCTTGAACTGATTAACAACCCGTTCGACAACTATTATATTGCAAGTGAAGATTTCACTGGTACCATCAATCCTCGTCCTCTGTATGTTCACAGTCAGTATCATGATGTGAACAAATACAAGTGGAACTACGATGGTAACTCCAATGATATCGGAAACGGCAAGTATCTGACCGACACGACTGTCTACGATAATCAGAATGTGACTATCGAGCAGGCATATGAAATGATTCTTGCTGGTAAACAGGAAAACATCGATATTACCCGCTATACCAAGACCGAACAGGATAACTACCAGAACACGGTAGTGAATCCGAACAACATCAAGGTATATGATTCCTACTACAACGCCAATATCGGTGAAGAAGGACAGGGAAATATCTATATTGATAATATCACCAACTATGATTCCGTTGAACTGAATGCTCAGACCTATGTTGGTTCTTATGCTGACAGCAATGCTGGCGAACAGCTGACCGGGTATGATGCAAACGGCGACAATGGTGTCATCAAGGAAGACCGTTACAATGGTCTTTCGACGAATACGATTCGCCATCTGCCGTATTCTGTAAAGTACAGCTACAGCACGACCACCCCGCAGGTTGGTCAGAAGATGACTGTTACGATTGCAGTTACGAACAAGGATACCGGATATGGTCTGGCCGCACAAAACAACTATGTTGCTCCTGTTGCCATCCAGAATCTGCGTCTCAAGAGCAGATTTGCAGGCAATGGTCCCATCACCCTGAAATCCACAAATGGCATTCGTATGAACCAGCAGGGCACAGAGTTCTACATTGACACGATTCCGGTTGGCGGTACCGTAAACATCGTATTCGAGTACACTGTACAGGATATCGATGATACGAACGCACTGGTGCGTGACATTGAACAGAACAATGAAATGTACCTTGTGAACAATAACTACAACGACTACTATATCGCAGACAAGACTTTCAGCGGTGGTATTTACCGTACGACGCTGCGTGCGCAGGTCAAGAGCGTAAGCACCACTTATGGACATGGCTTCAAGAATATCAAACTTCCGTATGCAGACGATGTCTACTACTGGAATAAGGGTTCTGATAGCTGGCTGACCATGGAAGGTCTGGTCGAAGACCATAAGACCGCTTCTTCGGACGACGAAAAACTCGACCTGAAAGCGAAAAAGACAAACAATTATCAGAGTAAATTCGTATACAATGTAGTACCGAGCGAGACGACGGATGCTGGTTCTTACCCTGTATCTTACATTGGTCTGAACGAGTTCAACTATGATGTATTGAAAAACTATGTTGTCACGGAAGACCCCGGTTCTATCGAGGTCAAGCCCCGCAAGATTATGATTTCCGTTGACGAAAGCCAGAAGATTTACGGTACAACGAACCCGTTCTTCAACTCCACATTCAAGGTTCTTGGTACAGATGACCAAGGCAATGAACTGGATGTTTCGGACGAGAACAACTGGACCGTTCTGGGCGATGACGCTACCGTTGATTACAACAACATGCATCTGATTGGTAATGATACCATCGGTAATGTGGTTGAAGTCGTAAACGGTGCTTCTCGCACCGCTCTGGCATTCAAGAACGGCACTTCTAATCTGCCTTATCTGACAACCGCTACACAGAGCAGTGATGTAATCTATCAGACGGATGTTCCCGAAGAAGAATGTGTTTACTGCTTGGAGAAATACAACGAAATGCACAAGGGTCATGAGCATTATCATGACGGCGACCACCCGCATACCCATGTTCCCGTAAATGGATATCCTGTATCCGTGAACGAAAACACCGGTTACGGCAATACTCTTGGCATCAAGACCGTCACGAACAGTGAAGGACAGGTAGTTTCCAACTACGAACTCGTTTATGAGTCCAATGTTCTGAAAGTACATCCTCGTCTGATTCGCATTGCGGCTCTGGATGCAACGAAGGCATACGGCGGCACGGAACCCGCATTGAAGTGGACTGTCGATGGCGAAATCATTAAGCCTACCAGCGAAATGCTCGGCATCAAGGCAGTTCGTGACAGCGGCGAGAATGTCCGTGACGAAGGCTATACCATCCGTATTTCTTACGAAAAGAGCACAGCAAGCAACTATATCGTCGAAACGAACGACGCTAAGATGACCATTACGCCTGTCCCGCTGACAATCGTATTTGGTAATCAGGAGCGTTACTACGGCGAAGATAACAAAAACGACTACACGCTGACCGTTGTTGGCTTGAAGCACGGCGATACTGCTGATGTTGCTTTGAAGAATAACGATGGCGCAACCGCGAAGGTTCTTGAAACCGCAAAGAATACTCTGAGCGATTACATCAACCTGACTTACAACAAGTACACCGATGTCGGTTCCAATTACTTGTATGGTGATAAGAGCTACTGCGAAGAGCATACGATTCTCGTACCTCGTGAAAACGCAGATGGCGGTTATAACTATACGATTGCGAACTACACGCCCGGTGTTCTGACTATCAAACCTCGTCCGATGCTGCTGGAAGTCACTGGCTGGCAGAAGGAACTGGGCGATGCTGATAAGGTTCAGGATTTCACCCTGACCGATATGATTACCCATAATTCCGTAAATGGTCAGCAGAAGCTCGGCGCAGGCAGCCGCATCACGGATGCAAGCGTTGTTGTGAACCCCGATAAGGTTCCCATCGTCTTCAATCTGGTTCGTGCAGAGGGTGAAGAAGTCGGTTCTTATCCCGTCTACTCCACGCCGCAGGACCGTCAGATTGGAAACCTCGCAGCAAATGACCAGAAACAGCTTGAGCTGGATAACCCGAACTATGACTTTGAATATCGTTACGCAAACGACCTCATTGTCAAGCGTCAGGGTCTGATGATTACCGTGGATGATAAGGTTCGCTATTACGGCGACCGTGTCAACCGCTTCTACGACGGTTCTTCCGATTACACATATCATGTGTTTAAGGTAGAAAACGGCGAGGCTGTTGAAATCACGGCAGAAGAGGCAGGACTCAATACCTCCACCTTCACCTTCACGCATCTGGATACGCAGACCAGTTCCAGCGGAACATACAAGGATTGCATCAGCCTGTCCGGTGTCCACAGCACCATCTATGATGATGACGACATCACGATTACAGCTGGCAACCTGACTATCATTCCTCGCCCCGTTTCCGTTATTGCTGCGGATAACACCAAGGTTTACGGCGATGCTGACCCCGAATTGAAGTACACGCTCCATGACGGTGTCCGTGGCGAAGATGGCAACTACTACATCGAGTACGCAAACGGTCCCGTTCTCACCGAGAAGGAAGGCGCGGATGTGCCTGTCCAGCCCGGCGACCTCGAAGGTACTGGCGTGACTCGTGAACCCGGTGAAGATGTCTGGACTGGCGAGCATTCGTTCGGCAAGGCTTACGCCATCAATGCCAACGATATCAGCCCTGTCAGCAAGGATGGTATCACCAACTATGTTATTACCATGGAGAATGGCAATTTTACGATTACTCCGGCTGAGCTGGTTGTTACCGTAAAGGGTGGCTATTCCAAGACCTATGGCGAAGAGAATCCCGCATTTGATGCCGATATTACCGGCTTCAAGCGTGATGACAAGAAGGAAACCGTTCTGAACGGTGAATTTGGCTTCGCTACTCTGTGCTTCGACCTGTCTGACGCTGGCAAGTACATCGTAACTGCTGGCAACAACAACGAGGATGCGGTGAACCCGGATTGCGTTGTTCTGGAAGACGGTGAAGAGCATATCGGCTCCACTTTCGAAGTCAAGAGCAACACAAACTTCGAGAAGAACTATGTTATCCGCTATGTCAATGGCGATATCACTGTCAATCCGAAGGAACTGATTGTTCGTATTGACCATAAGGTCAAGACCTACGGCACAGCTGACCCGGCATTCACCTTCCATTACGAAGACAATGCTGGAAATGTAATTGGCCTGATTGACCCCGAAAACAGCCCGCTGAACGTTGAGTTGTACCGCACCAAGGGTGAGAATGTTGTGCGCGGCGATGTTACCGCAGCCGATTCTCTCAATAAGTGGGGAACCACCCTCTATGATGGCGATTACCTCATTTCCGCAAAGTACGATACAAACAACAAGAACTATACCGTCACCGTATACGATGGTTCTCTGAAAATCGTCCCCGCAACACTTACTGTTACGGTCGATGGCGGATACAAGACCACCTACGGCGATGAGATTCCAGAATTCACTTACTCCATCACTGGCTTTGTCGGTCGTGACGTTAAGGATGAAACCGGCACCGGTATCAAGGATGACGAATCCAAGGTTTCCGGTACTGCCACAATGTACTGCAACGATAACGCTGGCAACCCCGTGACGAATAAAACAAAGGTTGGCAATTATCCCATCAACTACGATAAGCAGCAGCTGATTGCTGATAACAGCAATTACAAGTTTATCTATGTTGGCGGTGACCTGACGATTGGAAAGAAGCCTATCCATGTGAAGGCAGATGACCAGCAGAAGGTTTATGGAGAGAAAGACCCCGACCCGCTGACTTGGACGATTACTGACCCTGAAGAACTGGTCAATCCCGGCGACAAGGACTTCTTCGATATCACCACGAAGCGTCCCGGTGCTGATACTGATGACGGTGAGCAGGTAGGCAAGTATCCCATCACCATTGATGGTACTGACCCGTCCGGCAACTATGAAATCATTACCACTCCCGGTACTCTGACCATCGTTCCTGCAACTATCGTTGTTACGGTTATTGATGACGAAAAGTATTTCGGCGAAGATAACCCGAAACCCAACGTAACCATTACCGGCTATAAGCGCGGTGATACCATCGATGATATCGGTGGCAAGGATGCGCTCAAGACCAAGACGGACGCAGAGAAGTGGAGCCCTATTGGTGAATATCCTGTATCTGCCAAGGATTCTACTTTCCATAACCCGAACTACGATTTCGTTTACATCGATGGTAAGTTGACCGTCAAACCCTTGATTATTAACATCAAGGCGGAGGACGACCGCAAGACCTACGGTGATAACGACCCCGACAAGTTCAATGTTTCCTATACGCTCACGAACGAGAAAGATGAGCCTTACACTCCGGATAAGGACCTGCGCGATTATATCGACCGTGCCCTGAATCTGGATGCGGCTCGTGTTCCGGGTGAGAATGTTCGTACTGAGAACCCCGGCTATTCCATTGTTCCTACCTATACCGAGGTAGATAATATTGAGATTGGCACAGTAACTCCCGGACATTTCTTCATTGACCCGCGTGAGGTAACCATTACTGCAAACTCCGCAGAAAAGGTATATGACGGCACTCCGTTGACGGAACCCGGCTATACCTACGCTCCGGAACTCGTAGATAACGACCTGCTTGGCATTCACGATAAGATGGATTCCGTGACCGTAACCGGTTCTCAGACCGAAGTGGGTTCCAGCAAGAACGTTCCCAGCGATGCAGTTATCATCAACACCGAAGATGGCAGCGGCAGCAATGCCAACTACATCATCAAGTATGTGGATGGTACTCTGACCGTTCGTGATAAGGAAATTGTCTCTATCGAGAAATCTGCTGACCGTGAACGCGCTACGGATTACGATGTGATTCGCTACACGATTACCGTTACGAACGCGACCAGTCATGACCTGCACAACGTCATCGTTAAAGATACCAACAACTTCGTTGGTGTTCCTGTCCTGTCTCAGGCAAACGGTGTGACCTATGATGCAGAGAAGGGCGAGTTCGTTATCGCAGAGATTTCCCATCTG
>ENA-OWPL01001257-OWPL01001257.1-human-gut-metagenome-genome-assembly--contig:-NODE-1257-length-15322-cov-2.703544_pt1 | contig 15322 bp, 4 predicted proteins | sample MGYA00248263_ERZ651844 | MGnify/ENA primary metagenome ERZ651844 (study PRJEB26924, sample SAMEA4378256) | human gut metagenome | biome: human gut; feature: human-associated habitat; material: faeces...
TAAGTCGCACCCGATGGTGAGCCCGTGGCTGGTGGTGAGCTTTAACCGCGAAACGTTAAGCGGTAGCCTGCCTTTTGCTGAGTTCCTGAAACGACATCCGCAACTGAGTAGCAAGCTGACTAACAGTGGCGGCAAAGATCGCAACCATCAACGCCAGCAGGATCTGCTGGAGGCGGCAATCGCCCATGCGCGGGATGTGTTTGTTCACGATCGAAATGCTTTTGAAGAGCGTATCAATCAGCAGCTCAATGAGCATCTACAGAAGCTGGATGTTCTGCGTGGGCGTCAGCTGAGTCAACTGGAGCTGGATTTTGCCGATAATAAACAGCAGCTTTCAGTGAAACAGAGCCGCAAAGAACAACGTCAGCGAGAAATCGAACACAATTTTGACAGTTATATCCAATGGATTGAGGACACCATGACCACCGAAAAAGAGCCCTACATCCAGGTTATTGCTGTAATCACCGGAGCGGAGGGCTAATTATGGCGCTGGTCGGTATTAATAACGAAAACGAATTTTACTCCAACCACTATCTGGGCGAAGTCTTTACCAGCGATATCCGCGATGTACTGGAACCCTGGATTGAGCAGGAAAATGCCGCTCGCGAAGCTGAACGCGCTGCCCGTGAACAGGGCAAAGAGGTTGAGGCAGGCTACCGCGCGCCGTGGAACCAGCTTAACAGCCTGGCGACAGAGTTTTTCCGCAAACTCACTGATCATGAAAAACAGCGCCAGATCCCGCAGCGTCTTGCCGATCAACGCACTCGCTGGCAGCCGCTATTAAAGGCATTGGGTTATGAACTCAATCCGCATATTCAGATGCTGGATGACGATACGCCTTTGCCGGTACTGGCTCGTTACAACAGCACCGACGGCAGTCCGTGGCTGTGGATTGTCGAAGCACATGACCAGGAAGAAGGAACGCTGGATCCGCTGGCGTTGTCACTGCTGACCGCGCAGTTCCCGGCAGATACCGATAAACATAAGCGCGACAGTCTGCGTAAAAAAGCGAACGGCGAATACCGCAGCTGGCAGGATCTGCTCTCCACTGTGGTCTTTACACAAAATGAACCGCCGCGTTTTGTGCTGCTGCTCGGTAACCGCCAGCTGTTATTGCTGGATCGTACTAAGTGGGCGCAAAACCGTCTGCTGCGCTTTGACTTTGAAGAAATTTTAAGTCGTCGCGAGATAGATACCCTGAAAGCGACGTCGGTGTTGTTACACAAAGACTCGCTGTTACCCGGCAGCGGTGCGCCATATCTCGATTCGCTGGATGACAATTCGCACAAACATGCGTTTGGCGTGTCGGAAGATCTGAAATATGCCCTGCGTGAGAGCATTGAGCTGTTGGGTAATGAAGCGATGCGTTATCTCATCGACAACGAGCTGGCTTATTATACCGGGAAACGTGCTATTAACCCGGATGAGTTGAGCCGCGAATGCCTGCGGTATATGTATCGTCTGTTGTTCCTGTTCTATATCGAAGCGCGCCCGGAACTGGGCTATGCGCCGATGACCGCCAAAACCTATCTACAGGGCTACAGCCTGGAAACGCTGCGCGATCTGGAGATGATCCCGCTGACCAGCGAAGAAGATCGCAATGGGCGCTACTTCCACGATAGCCTGAATATGCTGTTCAAACTGGTGCGTGACGGCTACAGCGGCGGCGTGAAAATGCAGAGCGACCTGGAGAGCGGCGATCGGATCACTATTCACAGCCATCAGTTCAGCGTGCCGCGTCTGGAAAGTCATCTTTTTGAAGCGAATAACACCCGTATTCTTAACCGTGTGGTGTTCCGCAACGAAACCCTGCAACAAATTATTCAGGCGATGTCGTTAAGCCGCCCGGGTAAAGGACGTTTTAATCGTCGGGGGCGTATCTCCTATCGCCAATTGGGTATCAACCAGTTAGGTGCAGTGTATGAAGCGCTGCTCTCTTACCGAGGGTTCTTTGCCAGTGATGACCTCTACGAGGTCAAAAAAGCCGGAGAAGAGTTTAACGAGCTGGAGACAGGCTACTTCGTCAGCAAAGACGAGATCGGCAAATACCACGACGACGAGAAGGTTTACGAAAAAGACGGCAGCCTGCGTATTCACCGTAAAGGCAGCTTTATCTATCGGATGGCCGGGCGTGACCGCGAAAAATCCGCTTCTTACTACACCCCGGAAGTGCTGACCCGCTCGTTAGTCAAATATGCCCTGAAAGAGCTGTTTAAAGAGCAAATTGATCCGATTACCGATCCGCACGCCAAAGCCGACGCCATATTAAACCTCACCGTGTGCGAACCGGCGATGGGCAGCGCAGCATTCCTTAACGAAGCCATCAACCAGCTGGCGGAAGCTTACCTGTTCCACAAACAGCAGGCGGAAGGTCGCCGTATTCCTCAGGATCGCTACACCCAGGAGCTGCAACGGGTGAAGATGTACATTGCCGACAACAACGTATTCGGCGTGGACTTAAACCCGGTGGCGGTGGAGCTGGCGGAAGTGTCGCTGTGGCTGAACGCCATCAGCGGCGATACATTTGTACCGTGGTTTGGCTACCAGCTGTACTGTGGCAACTCGTTGGTGGGCGCACGCCGTCAGGTGTTCAACAAGAGCGAGCTGACCTACAAAAAAGCGAAAGATCCGAGCTGGCTTAACAGTGAACCGGCCGAGCTGGCGATGAATACGCCGCGCGAAGAGAAGCAGATTTTCCACTTCCTGCTGCCGGACAGCGGCATGGCCAATTACAGCGACAAAACCGTTAAGCAGCGCTATCCGGATGATTTCAAAGCGCTGGACAGCTGGCGCAAAGAGTTTACCAAAAGCTTTGCACTGCATGAGATTGCCGATGTGCAGCGCATCAGCGGCAAAGTGGAAGCGCTCTGGAACACGTTTCGTCAGCAGCTGAAAGCTGAGCGCCAGAAAACCGCCGACAATTACCCGGTATGGCCTGCGGAAAATACGGCTCATGTCCGCTCTTCTTTAAGCAGTAAAGATGAAACCTTCAGCGGTCGCCTCGAAGATAACAGTACCTATCAGAAACTACGTTGGGTGATGGACTACTGGTGTGCGCTATGGTTTTGGCCGATCGACAAAGCGGATGAGTTGCCGGATCGCGGCACCTGGTTGTTCGAGATGGAAACCCTGCTCGACGGTATTGTCGTCACGGAAAGAGTGATAGAAAGTACAGAACAGGCTACCGGCGATCTGTTTGCCGACGAGGGCATGGTGCGTGAAGAGTCTTCGCTGTTTTCCGGTGCAGGCCGCCTGAAAACTGAAGTACTGTTCCGTCATTTGCCGCGTCTGGCGATTGTTGATGCGCTGAAGAAGCAACATCGTTTCTTCCATTGGGATCTGGAATTTTGCGATCTGTTCGCCGAACGCGGCGGCTTTGACCTGATGCTCGGAAACCCGCCGTGGTTGAAAGTGGAATGGCAGGAAGCTGGCGTGCTGGGCGACTACGAGCCGGAGTTTGTGTTAGGGCGATTGAGTGCTTCGAAGTTGGCGACGTTGCGTCATGAAACCTTCAATCGAATTCCGCAACTCGAAAATGCTTGGCGCAGCGAGTATGAAGGTTGTGAAGGGATGCAAAACTTCCTGAATGCGCAGCAGAACTACCCTGTACTACGCGGTGTGCAGACTAACCTGTATAAATGCTTCCTGCCGCAGGCATGGCGCTTAGGGGCGCAGAAAGGTGTGGCAGGTTTCCTGCACCCGGAAGGGATTTATGACGACCCGAGAGGCGGGCAACTGCGTGCGGCGATATATCCGAGGTTGAGAGCGCATTTTCAATTTCAGAATGAAAGAGCTCTGTTCCCGATCGGTAACCGTAACAAGTTTAGTATTAACCTGTATGCAACTACATCCGCGACAATTGGGTTTAGTAATATAGCGAACCTCTTTATGCCACAAACGATCGATGGCTGTTTTATGCCTTCAGATAAGATCGTAGGTGGCATTAAGAATGATCAGGATGAATGGAACCTGGAGGGGCATCCGGATCGGTTACTGCACATTGATGAACAATTATTAGAGCTCTTTTCGCAGCTTTATGATGAGGAAGGAACGCCAGGTTTCGAAGCCCGCTTGCCAGCTTTACATGCAAAACAATTGATTGACGTTTTGAGGAAGTTTGTCAACCAGCCTAAACGTCTTGGTAATTTGCAAGGGCAATATTTGTCTTTGGAAATGTGGCATGAAACGAATCAACAAAAAGACGACACCATTGAACGCAATACGCTGTTTCCAAAAGATGCGTCACAATGGGTATTGTCTGGCCCTCACTTTTATGTGGGAAATCCGTTATATAATACGCCGAAAATGATTTGTGATACTCATAAAGCATACGATAACCTCGATCTGTTAACTCTGCCTGATGACTATCTGCCGCGCACTAACTACATTCCTGCATGTGATGTACAAGAGTATGCCAAACGTACGCCACGCGTTACGTGGACTGAACCAGGTGAAGATGAGCCGAGAAAGGTGACGGATTATTATCGAATTATACATCGTCGTATGCTGAGTCAGTCTGGCGAACGCACATTGATCTCGTGTCTGATGCCGAAATTTGCAGCGAATATTCATACATGCATTTCGACTTCTTTCATTAAAAATGAGTTATTAATCAAAACAGCATATGTTATGCAGTCGTTGCCATTTGATTTTTTTGTAAAGTCAACTGGTAAAGGGGATTTTACTACAGGATACATGAAGTCTATTCCTCTAATAGATAGCGTACGCCCTGATATTGAGAAGAGAATTAAAGTTTTATTTTTGATTCTAAACTGCGTTTCACAAAATTATTCAACTCTCTGGAAAGATGTTTTCGAAGAAGATTTTTTAACATTCCGATGGTCTAAAAAGACACTGTTGCTTCAGCCCGATTTCTTCATCAACCTGACCCCGGAGTGGCAACGCAATTGTGCATTACGCTCCGACTACAGCCGCCGTCAGGCGCTGGTGGAAATCGACGTGCTGGTTGCGCAGGCGCTGGGGTTAACCCTCGAAGAACTGCTTACTATTTACCGTGTCCAGTTCCCGGTAATGCGCCAGTACGAAGCCGATACCTGGTATGATCAAAACGGCCGCGTTATCTTTACCCCAAGTAAAGGCCTGGTGGGCGTTGGCCTACCGCGTACCGCGCGTAAATCCGACCTGAAAAACGGCTTTGTCTTTGATGTCGACAGCCCTGAATGGACCGGCGGCGACTGCACCGATCAAGCTATCGGCTGGGATGATGTCAAGCATCTGCAAACCGGTACCGTCAGCGTCACTTTTGATGATTATACCCGAAGCGATGAAGGCGAGCGCCGAACCGTCACCTGGCAGGCACCTTTTATCAAACCTGACCGTGAAGACGACTATAAAGTCGCCTGGTCATTCTTTGCACAAGATAAGGAGAGCGCCTGATGCTGCCTTCCGTTGTCAGTCGGCAGGTTGCCGACAGCGTTGCCTCCTTTTTACGGGCAGCCTTCCCGCTTAACAGCCCGCTGTTTAATGGTGAAGAAAATAATAACGTCTCGATGCTGGAGCAATTTCTGGCCCAGCCGGAAACGTTGCTGAAAGGACCGTATCTTTCCGCTCAGCTGCCGTTTCGTAAAAGTGATTTATCCCTGAACTTCTTCCCTAACCTGACGCTGCCATTCCCACCGCACGCGCATCAGGCGCAGGCGTTTCAGCGCCTGGGTATCGAGACGCCTCAGCCGACGCTGGTGGCGACCGGTACGGGTTCCGGTAAAACGGAATGTTTTATGTTCCCGCTGCTTAACCATTGTGCTGGGGCATCAGAGGCCAGTGTTAAAGCGATCATCATCTACCCGATGAACGCCCTGGCAACCGATCAGGCCAGCCGTTTCGCCAAAACCATCGCCAGCGATCCGCAACTGCATGGCAAAGTGACCGTCGGCCTGTTTGTTGGCGACAGTGAAATCGAACCCAGCAAAAAGATGTCTGCGGATAAAGTCATCACCTGCAAACATACCCTGCGTGAGAACCCGCCGGATATCCTGCTAACCAACTATAAGATGCTGGATTACCTGCTGATGCGCCCCGGCGATCAGAAGCTCTGGCGCTATAACCAGCCTGGGTCACTGCGTTATCTGGTGGTGGATGAACTGCATACGTTTGATGGTGCGCAGGGGTCGGATTTGGCCTGTCTGGTGCGTCGCTTAAAGCATCATATTGGTGTCGATGACAAGCGTTTTGCCTGTGTGGGGACGTCGGCTACCGTAGGTGACGAACTGGGACAACTACTCGATTATGCGAAAACGATCTTTGATCAGCCGTTTAGCGATGACGCGGTTATTCGCGAAGATCGCTACACGGCGGCGGAATATCTGCAAGGTTATACCATCGAGTACAGTCAGTATCCGGGCCAGGATGTCAGCGCTGCGCTGGATCCGCAAACGTACGCCAGCCCGGTAGATTATCTGAACGGACAAATTCCACTATGGTTTCCGGATAGTTCACTGCAATTACCTGCCGATCTGGACAGCGATCTCGGACGTGAAAAGCGTATTGAGTTGGGCTCATTGTTACGTCGCCACAGCATCCTGCACGTACTCCTTGAGGATTTGCAGGGGGGAATTTTGTCGGAACAGCAGTGCCTGGAAAATCTCCAGGTGATGCTGGCGGAAAGCGCCGGGCATGCAACCCGCGTGCTGCAAAGCATTCTGGCACTAATTGCCCAGGCACGCCTGGAGGTTCCAGAAAAACAGGAAGATCGGGAAAAGCGCCTACAGGTGAACAAAGCGCGGCCCGTACTGCCTTTTGTGCAACTACGTTCTCAGCTGTGGTTGCGCGAGATGCGCCGCCTGGTTGCCAGCGTGTCAAAAACACCTGAGCTTGTTTTTGCTGATGATGTCGCGGTGGAAGATCGCGAACATTATCTTCCCGTTATTCACTGTCGTGACTGCCATGCTACCGGGTGGGCGAGCCTGCGCCATGGTCAGAGCGTTCAACTCGAAACTGATCTGGACGGTATTTATCGTCAGTTCTTCGAAAAAGGCCGTTCTATTGTATTGGCCTTCCCGGATAACAACGATAAACCTGTCAGCGGTGTTCACCAGAAGCTGTGCCCTTCCTGTTTAAAGCTCAATAAGCAATCTAACGTGCAGTGCGGGCATTGTGGCCATACTGGTCTGCTACAAGTACTTATCCCGGATATGCTCAAAGAGCGTAAGGATGAGCTGGAATTTGCCAACGAATGCCCGTACTGCAACAGCAAACAGGGTATTTCGATTCTTGGGTCACAGGCAGCCAGCCTGTCGGCGGTGATGATCCATCAGCTTTATGGCAGCCAGTTCAACGAACATAAAAAACTGATTACGTTTTCTGACTCGGTACAGGATGCCGCACACCGCGCCAGTTTCTTTACCGCCCGAACCTGGCCGTTGATGGTACGCGGACAAATCGCCAGCGTGTTGGGTGAAAAAGAAACGTTACCGTTGGATGCCTTTGCGGCACGTGTCTGCCAGCAGACGCGTGAACGTTCACCGGATGATGCTCATTTTGCCGCGAGCTTCATCGCGCCCAACATGCAGTGGATGAACGATTACCAGACGTTGAAGAACGAAGGCCAGCTGGCAGAGAGTTCCGATTTACCGGAGCTGGTTTCTCTTCGTCTCGACTGGGAGGTATACAGCGAATTTACCCTACGCGCACGAATTGGACGTACGCTGGAGGCCACCGGTTACGCAGCTGCAGGAATTGATGTTGCACGTTTCAATTCAGCGATAACGACGCTTCACCAACAGCTTGTCGAAGAGCTGGGTGATGAAATGGTTGGGGTCAGCGTTGAGCAGGTGGCACACCTGGTGATTGGCGTTCTTTGGCATCAGCGGCAGGCGGGAGCTGTTCTGCATCCGGCTTTCGAAAGTTATCGTCGTGAGGGCAAGACCTTTATGATGACGCAGAAGGAGCGAACTTCACGCTATATGCCATCTATTGGTCCGAAAACGCGTAAACCGGCCTATGCCTCGTTTGAAAAAATAAATGGCTTCCATCGTCTGATTGGTGCGAAATCCAACCCCAGCTGGTATCAGCATTGGATCAACCGAACGCTCAGCAACGGCAATAATCTGTTTATCAGCAGCCTGGCCGAGACGGTTTTACGACGTCTGTTTGCGACACTAAAAATGGCCGGGTTGGTAAAAGACTTTGACACAAAAGGCAAAGAAGCTTGGGGGCTAGTACCTTCAGCGCTGGTAGTGAGCCGAGATGTTGTTCAGCTAAACTGCTCTTGCTGTCGTGAGGTTGTTCGGGCACCGGCCGATCAGGGGTGGCACTGGCGAAACGCGCCATGTCTTTCTCTGCGCTGTGAAGGCCGCTATCAGGAAACTGAAAATACAGTGACCTGGCACTGGGATAATATGGACATCGCTCGTGTTCAGGGGGCAGAGCATACCGGATTACTGAGCCGTGAAGATCGTGAGGCTACGGAACAATCGTTCTACCGCGGTAATCAGCCATGGAATATAAACCTGCTTTCGGCAACACCGACGCTGGAGATGGGTATCGATGTGGGTGACCTTTCTACGGTATTACTCTGTTCTGTTCCACCCGCGCAGGCTAATTACTTACAGCGTATTGGTCGTGCCGGGCGTAAAGACGGCAATGCACTTAACATCACGGTGGCTGAGGGGAACCCGCACGATCAGTTCTTCTTTGAAGAGCCTCTGGAGATGATGCAAGGGCAGGTACAGGCCCCTGGTGTGTTCCTGAACGCAACGGCTATCCTGGAGCGTCAGCTGGCCGCATTCTGCATGGACAACTGGGTGAAAACCGGCGTCCCGGCATCTGCTATCAGCAAAAACGTGAAGCAGATGCTGGACGAGCTGGAGTTTGGACACAAGTCTGGGTTCCCTTATAACTTCCTGCGTTATGTTGAACAACATCATGCGGATATTGCTCAGCAGTTTTCGTCCATCTTCCCGGATCTTACGGAAGACACTCGTCTACAGTTATTGTCATATTTGCAAGGGGCATCAGGGCAGCGTTCTCTGGTTCAACGTATCGAACAAGCATTAAAACTGCTGGTGGAAGATCGCAAATCGTTGCGTTCCCGGATTGATAAACTCAAGCGCAGTATCGACAAGCTGGAGAGCGATCCGCACTATCAAAACTTTGACAGCGATATGCGCGAGTTGACTTCGGAACGTCAGGCGCTGATGGCCCTGGTGAACCAGATCAATAACAAGCAAACGCTTAATTTCCTCACCGATGAAGGATTACTTCCCAACTATGCCTTCCCGGAGGCCGGTATTACGCTGCGTTCTGTGCTGTGGCGGCGTAAAGACGGTGGGGAGACGCGTGAGTATCAGAACACGACCTACGAATACGAACGTCCGGCATCAACGGCGCTGGCTGAACTGGCCCCGTTGAATAACTTCTATGCGGGCGGGCATAAAGTTGAAATCGAACAGATTGATCTTAAATTGTCTGAGCCTGAAAACTGGCGTATTTGCAGCCACTGTAACTACAGCGAGAATATCGATCAGACCGGCGATCAGCATAAATACTGCCCTAAATGCGGCACACCAGGTTGGGCTGATGCCGGACAAAAAACGACGTTACTGAAGCTTCGCCAGGTTTATGCCCGCTCAAGCGCCCGGGACAGCCAGATCAGTGATGAGAGCGATAGCCGAGAACCGGCATTCTTCCAGCGACAGCTGCTGGTCAGCTTTTGGTTAGTTTCGAAAAAGAGGATGTATCGGCCGCTTATGCCATTGATGAAGGAGAAATCCCGTTTGGCTTTGAGTTTTTGAGCAAAGTGACTCTGCGAGATATCAACTTTGGCAAAATGGCGGATGATGCCAATGAACTGATGATCGCAGGAGAGGCAAAGAAACGCACCGGGTTTAAAGTTTGCCTCGGCTGCGGCATGGTGCAGCGCCCTCGCGATCATGAACCTCGTCATGACCTGAGCTGTAAATATCGCGCTGAACCCGAAAAAGCGAAGTTTGAAGATTATCTCTACCTTTATCGCCAACTGGAATCTGAGGCATTGCGTATCCTGCTGCCAGTGACCAGCTACAGCAACGATCGCGTGGTGGAAGCCTCCCTGGGTGCAGCCATTCAGCTTGGGCTTAAACATTACTTCAAAGGTAACGTGGATCATCTGAAAGGCGTGGTGTATCGCGAGCCGGAAAATGAGGGCGAATCCTGGCGTCAGTATCTGGTGATTTACGACACCGTACCAGGGGGGACTGGCTCACTCAAAGAATTGATGCGTACACCTGACAACCTTCTGAAATTACTTGAGCTGGCCTACAAGGCGCTAGTGGAATGCAGCTGCAACCATGATACGCATAAAGACGGCTGCTATCGCTGTGTTTACGCTTACCGTGACCGCGGGCGTATGAAGTATGTATCAAGAGATCAGGCGCGTCTCTTACTGGCGAAAATCCTGAAGGCCAGTGCTTCTATACGCGTTATTGATTCCATCAAAAACATTTCGCTTGATGCCATGATGGGGAGTGAACTGGAAAAACGGTTCATTCACTGCCTGCAGGATAACAAAAATCTTCTCGTGAGCCGGAGTTATGCCCATCAGAATGCAGGCTGGATTATTAATACCCGTACAGAACCGGCGATGAGCTGGCATCTCAAAGCACAGATTGATTTAGGGGTTAAAGAAGGGGTTGGCATCCTTAGCCGACCAGATTATGTGCTCTACCCTCTGATGCAGTCAGAAAAGATAAAACCGGTAGCAATTTTCCTGGATGGTTTTGCTTTTCATAAAGATAGCGTGTCGGATGATGTCCAAAAACGGCAGGCGATTAAAGACAGCGGTAATTTTTGGGTATGGACACTGACCTGGGCTGACCTTCAAGAACAAGGCATTAAACATGTACAGAATGTTATGGGGCTTGGCCATAATCCGGATATGAAACAGCCTAAGTTTTATAACCTGTTCCATGATACAAACTTTGCTACGCTTGAAGGTTCATTCCGGGAGAGAAACAGTTTTGCACTGCTACTCGATTATCTCTCTGATCCCGGTAATAAAACTATGCTATGGCAGAAAATGGCCGCTGCCTTTGCCTGGGTGTGGCTGGATCCTAAAAAGTCGCAGGATACTGGAGCCAAACAAAAGTACGCCTATGAAATGCAGGAGAACGCTCCCGCTTATCGGTTGAATGCACTTTTGTCTGATGAACCTTTTGTATTTGGTGGTTTACTGGATAGCTGTAGTTCATCACAACAGTTCATTGAGCTGGCAGCTGTTGTACCGCAACAAGCCATTAAATCAACGACAAGCATTGAACAAATGCGAAATTGGTTGAGGCTGCATATTTGCTTTGACGATCGTTATTCCCAGGATGATGGCTATGAAGCCGGATTTAACGGTTTCTGGTGGATGGTGAATTTACTGCAGTTCCTGCCAGATATGACATTTACCAGCCGTAAAGCGGTTCATTTACCGCAGGAGGCTGAAACGGTAAAAATGCAGACTTCGGTTGTAGTGGATATTCAGCCTGACGAGAGCTGGGCAGAAATACTTGAGTTTGGCTTATTGGGCGCAGAAGAAATCGCTTTGCTTCAGTCGTTATCACTACCGGCACCGACGGTTGGATATGAATTGCAGGATGACGATGGCGAAATTATTGCAGAAGCCGATCTCGCCTGGCCATTACAAAAGCAAGCCTTGATTATTGATAATCAGGAGTTTACTGCTTTATTCGCAAGTAAGGGTTGGCACGTTGCATTCGGGCCAATTGACGAAAATACATTGCAGCATCTGTCCGGAGGTGACAAATGACGATTCCAACGCCAAAGGTGGCACTTTCTGATGGTTTTCTGGGGGCTTTTGCGCGGATTCCTAAAGCGCAGCAAAAAAAGGTCCAGGAATTCATCTCTAAGTTCCGCCAGGATCCGACGAGTAATGGGCTGAACTACGAAAAGATCCACGATGCACGCAGCAATAATGTGCATTCCGTGCGTATAGACCAAACCTACCGGGGGATCGTCCTGAAACCTGAGCAGGGTGCTCTGTATATGCTGATGTGGGTGGATAAGCACGACGAAGCCTACGACTGGGCGCGGCGACACGAATGTGCGATTCACCCGGTAACCGGTGCGATTCAGGTGATTGATACCAGCTATATCAAACCTACCCCCGAGCCGACTGTTGTCGATAAACCCAAACTCTTTGCTGCGTATACGGCAGAGCAGATCCTCGCGCTGGGTGTTCCTCCTGTGTTTATTGAGCAGGTGATGGCTCTTGTGGATACCACAGGGCTGAATCAGCTGGAAAGCGTGATGCCAGCAGAAGCCTGGGAGCCCCTACACTGGCTGGCAGAAGGTCTGGATTACCAGGAAGTGCTGGAGGAGTTTAACGATCACCGTGATGAGCCTGTTGATACCAACGACTTTATTGAGGCAATTGAGAGAAGTAAACGTCGTTTCCATGTCGTTGAAAATGAACAGGAGCTACTGCAAATGCTCAATGCGCCACTGGAAAAATGGCGTGTATTCCTGCACCCGAGCCAGCGAAAACTGGTGGAGTCTCCGGCAAATGGTCCGGTGCGAGTGTTAGGTGGTGCAGGCACGGGTAAAACAGTTGTTGCGATGCATCGTGCACGTTGGTTATCCCAACGCCTGGCCGATAAACCCGGTAAAAAAGTTCTGTTCACAACCTTCACCCGTAACCTGGCGGCGGATATTCGCGCCAACCTCCAGCGTTTGTGTAGCCGTGAGGAGATGGCGCGTATTGAAGTTGTTAACATTGATGCCTGGATGAGCGAGCAGCTTAAACGCCATGGATATGATTTCCGCGTGGTCTATGACAGCGATGAAGGGCGACGTAAATGCTGGAACTATGCCTTGCAGCAAGTTCCTGCTGAATTGGGATTACCGGATAACTTTTATTCTGAAGAGTGGCAACGTGTTGTTCAGCCGAATGCGGTTTACAGCCGTGAAGAATATCTGAAGGTGAGTCGTATTGGTCGTGGCACGGCGTTATCCCGTATTCAGCGTGCGAAAATCTGGCCTGTGTTCGAAGAGTTCCGGGCACAAATGGCGCGAGCCAAACTGCGAGAGATGGGAGATGCCATGCATGAGGCTATCATTCTGTTTAAAGAAAAACAGGTGCAATTGCCTTATAGCAGTATCGTAGTCGATGAAGCTCAGGATATAGGCGCACCGGCCTTTACCCTTATTCGTAGCCTGGTTCCAGAGTCTCCTAACGATCTCTTTATCGTGGGTGATGGACATCAGCGTATTTACCGCAATAAAGTCGTTCTAGGTCAGTGTGGGATTAACGTTCGTGGGCGCCGTAGTAAAAAACTGAAAATTAACTACCGGACTACAGAAGAGACGCGACAGTTTGCTGTCGGGTTGTTAACCGGCGTTAAGGTTGACAACCTGGATGGTGAAACTGATGCCAGCAACGATTATTTATCATTGCTTCATGGTGAAAAACCCATGATCACTCATGCTTCAGATTTTAAAGAAGAGGCTGCGACGATTATCAAGCAAATTCAGGCGTTGTTAGCCAATGATGTCCGTTCCCAGGATATCTGCATTACCGCTCGTACGAAGCATGCTTACGAGCGTTATGCTTCTGCTCTGAATGATGCTGGAATCGAGACCTATAATTTAGGTCAGGATAGTGGTGATAGTGATCAACGCCCTGGTGTGCGTATGGCAACGATGCACCGCATTAAGGGGTTGGAGTTCCAGTATGTGTTTCTTGCGGGCATCAACGATGGTGTTGTGCCGGAAGTCAAAGCAATTGCATCTGATGACCCTGTAGAACAGCGCGATGCATTATTTAATGAACGAGCGTTGCTCCATGTGGCTGCAACGCGCGCGGTAAAAGGATTGTTTGTTTCGTCTTACGGTAAACCTAGTTTTTTACTGGAGCCTGAAAGCGAGTAATCCAGCCAGATAACCAGAAGCTACAGCTTCTGGTTATCTGCATTTTAGCACTCATCAATATCGGCCACTGATTTGCTGATTTGGTAAGTGCCAGGAAAGAAAGTGGAACATGGAAGGGCTTTCGCAGTGCACTGATTGCGTGTTGTTAGCCCTGTGGGCATAAGCGACTGACGCAACGAAATGTACATCGAGAAATTTCTGACTGAATACGATGACTCGCTAACGGGTGAGTTGAATGTGGATCCGCTTGGGCAATTAGTCATCTGGTCGTCCTGGGGGCAGGACATCTTTCATAGCCGTATTACTTCTATCGCAAATGATGTACGGCAATATACGCTGAATCTGCTGCATCACAGCGTATTGCGCCAGATACTGGTCGATGAAAAGCTGCAAACTTCAGGCGTGATGAAAGGTCTGTATCCCAAAAAGCAATTACATGAGTTTAGAGTTGCCTGTCTGATCCATTTGGAAAATATTTATATCTACTCCATGCTGGCGGCTGAAAAAAGAGGTGTCACTCTCACTGGTGTGCAGGGTATTAATAAAGCCAGATCTAAATGGAACGCTGCAAATAAAAATCCTCAGATATTTTTTGGTCATGAGAAAAGTAGTGAGTTACTGACTAATCAGATCGCTCTTGGTACCAATGGGCGCTATAAATCGCCAATGATGAAAATGCATTTTTTCTCTACTGATTATCGCTATGATCTGCCGGAAAGCAAGCCAGTGTGGCAGGCAGCAGAGGCATTTATTCGGAATGTACCAGAGCTGAAAAAATTACATGCAGCGGCATTGACTTACATGCAATTGAAAATGCAGGCCTCACATAAGCGCGACCTCAACCCATTTTTCGAAGATATTCCTGTCGGCCTAAAAAAGGCGTATGTAAAGGCATTCCGCGACCCGAAAATGGTCGGGGATTATTCGCGAATATTCTGGCTACAAAGAACGGGGTTAGATAAATATGCAGCGGGTGCTATTTATCGGGTACTCAAGCAGGAACGTTTGGACGAGTTAGAGCTTACAGATGCTGAAGTTTTCAAACGTGCCATGCATCAGGCGAAAAGTATGCCTGAAATGAATGAAAGTGACCTCAGGGCGTTACAACATATCAGTCAGGCGGAGCCATTTTTATCCCTGATCGACCTGATGTTTTCAGGCTTACGCCGACAGAGTAGTCAGACTTTGGCAGAATTTCGTCAATTCTGGCAGTCGCGCGGTCTTACGGAACTTGATCTGCCACAAAAGGCGGCTCAGCTTCTGGAAAATGATGTGCTCCTTTCCTCGCTTTCCGGTACGCCCGCCAGACGTTTTCAGCAACTATTAGCACTGGCCTGTATGCCGTCGCTGGAAGATCAGGTTCGAGGCTTGCTGGATTATCATCACAAGATAATGGAGTCAAGGGGGCAGTTCCCGTGGCTCCTGCTTGAAGGTGGTGATATTTTGCTGCAGG
>ENA-OWPL01001265-OWPL01001265.1-human-gut-metagenome-genome-assembly--contig:-NODE-1265-length-15266-cov-3.933798_pt1 | contig 15266 bp, 11 predicted proteins | sample MGYA00248263_ERZ651844 | MGnify/ENA primary metagenome ERZ651844 (study PRJEB26924, sample SAMEA4378256) | human gut metagenome | biome: human gut; feature: human-associated habitat; material: faeces...
CTCCGCTCCGTAGATATAAGAGGTATCCGTCCTGCCATTGATGTTCTGCTCGACCAGTACCTCGGCATGCTCACGGTTGACATCGTTTAAGTACTCAGTCAGTTCGTAGTTTTTTCCCTTGCCTTTTTTACATCAGTATCAATTATTTCCAATTTATAATTCCTGACATTTCATCCCATGAAAATATTAAGGGTTCAAAATACTTTGCCTCAGGAAGTACAATAAAGCCATCATCCGACATGTAAAAAGATATATTTCCATACAGCCATGTCACAGAATCTATCTGCCCGTCATCATCCTCCGGATATTCTCCCTGCATGGTTCTGCTGTCAACTATCATTTCCGCTTCCGTCATTGATCCATAATGCAATATCCTCTCAGGATCTCCCTCTAATATAAACATTCGGGGTTCCCGCTCATCTCCATCAAAGTAGTGAAGCAACATATTTTTAAATTTGTCTGTATTACCTATCATATCGCTTAGGAGCACTCTTTCCCCTGTAAGCATATTCACTACAATAGCATACATAACCTTCCCAGGCAAACGCCGATCCTCCGTTCCTTCGTAAACAACAGAAAGATACTGTTTATACTGATATATTCCCGCAATCGTATAAGGGTCATCGTCATCCCAAATGACATATATATGTATATCTAATTGTGCGCAGTCAAATAACCAGCAGGCATCTTTCCACAAGGTGTGATTAATTTTCCACTGCAGCCTCTTATCCGGACATCCTTGAATCTGGACATATGGGATATGATAGCTCTCTCCGTTATCTATCGAAAAATTAAATGTCTTTTGTTGAATCTCATATTCATAACATGACAACAACTGAGGTTCTTGCGCATCGTCAACCTCTATTGTTGTTTCTTCCGCCTCAGTTTCATATGTATTAATGGTTTCCGATTCCTGACTTTCCTCATAAATCTCAGATTTGTTCGATGAACATCCTATTATCGATACTGCAATACATAAGCTCAACACAAGTATAGCCACAAACTTATTTACCAAATATCTCGTAAGCTTTGTCATACTTTTCACTTCGATCCCTCCAATTCTTTGGTAATGGATTGCTGTTGTTTCCAACTATCAGCTGATCATTTTTAATTTTATACTCCCCTCCTAATCTTATTGTTGCTAAATCTTTATCTGTTGCAGTAAATCCATTAACATAATACTGTGTAATGAGGAATATAGCCTCCGAATTTCCATTAGCATTAACATAATCATTTAAACTGCCCATGCCTGTTTTTACGACATTCGTAGTTGCCCAAAACCATGCAGCAGCCTCTAAGCTATAATATTTTGCAATATAATGAACTTTGTCCATTCCGAAGTTCACCATATCACAATCTCTACCAATGGCTTTTAAAAAATTTTCTTGCGTTTGTTTTCCAGTTAATTGAATATATCCTACACCTCTGTCATCAAATTCTAAGTTTGAGTTACCTGCAACATCTTTAATATAGCTTTTCCAATTATCTTTTGTTAACAATTCTTTTCCATTTTGCATTCCTTCAATATTGTCTTGTCCAAAATTGCTTTCATGCGCCATTGTTGCCATAAGCATTGTAATACTTGCTTTGCTTGTTATGCCATATTGATTCAAGGTACGGTTGAACTTTATGATATAATTTTGTTTATCTCCTGTTATAGCTTTCCATCCAAACTCCTCAAGTTGTTCTATTGATACATGAAAAATTTCACAGGCATAACTACTATTTTGTTTATATGCTTTTAACATAATGCTTTTTGCATATGGCATATCATGCTTATAGTCAAACGATAATACATAGTCAACAGATGCTTGTGGAGAGTTCAGTTCATGTAATGCACTCAAAAATGTTTTGGCAATATAAAAATCAATCTTCCTATTTTGTTTTTCATTTGCGGATGTCTGAATATATTTCACCCCAAATTCATTCTGTTCCTTTTCATATATCCATTTCCCGATCGGATCCGTATAATTCAGATAGCTGCTCACGCAGTAATTATACCGGTTGAGCGTCAGCGGTTCTGTCAGGCTGCCGAGGTAGCTGTCTTCGGTGAGGAAGGTCGCCGTTACCACGCAGTAGTACCTTGCCCTCAGATACTGGCTCTCGATATTCGGATTGTAGGATTCTCCGTTGTAGGTGTATTCGTTCTCATACTGCGGAGCACCAAAGGTGATCTCTCCGGTGACGCTGTAACGGTAGGACTGGTAGACCTGTCCCTCTTCATTGGTGATGCCGGAGACACTTCCTCTGGCATCGTAGAGGTAGTAGCCGGTGCTGCCATCATTCCCAGAGTTTTCCTTTCATTCATCACCTATGCAGGGATATTTTACCTCGCCTCATCCAAATGCAGAAAAGAATAAAGCATACAGCAAACATTTTTTCCAGTAATCCCCCAACATCACCTGTCTGTGGTACCGTCACCATGTGATCCTTACTGTACACGATTTCCACCGGTTTGCTTGCATAGTCTGTTTCCTTCTCTCCGTTCACATTCTCTGCAATCAGATAAACATGATAATCGGTTCCGCATTCCTTATTCCTGTATTCCTCTGGAATCGAAAATACTGCTTTACCGTCCTGATCCACATTCGGAATATAAATTGCTTCCCCGGCATCATAATAACCGTCCGCTGTAAGGATGTCTTTCTTTGTGAACAGAACCGATACCCATGTTGCATTATCAATGTCCGCCCCTGTAAGTCTATAGGGTACTGTCACCTGCTCTTCTGACTGTGCACTTGTACTTTGCTCCGGCCGGATTTCCATAGCCGGATCGATCAATGTCAGTTTATATGCAGCCCCTGTCTGCCCAGCAGTTCCTTCCACAATAGAAACCATAAGAACATCCGACAGTCTGACATTTAATACAGGACTTACTCCACAATATTCATTAACAAAAAAACAAATTACTACCCTTCTTGATATAGCACCTGCACACATACCATCATTTTCTGGTAACGTAGGATGTTCTTCTTCGGAACGCAGCCACCAACTCCAGTTTTCTTGTCTTTGTATGCAAAATTTTTTCCGGTTGTCTCCACCCCACTGCTCATCACTGTATCCATAACTTTCGTTTCGGACTTCCCTTGCATCCAGCAAAAATATTTTATCTCCCGAAAGCGCTGTCCATCTCTGAGGTTGAATGTCGCAGACATCCCCATCACTTTCTGCTACATTTTCTTTTACGCTGTTTGCAATAGCAGCCTGCTCCTGTAATGAAAAAGATGATGTCAGAAAATCATTGTTCAAATATTCCCGCAAAATACTATTATTCCATTTGCTGTCATCCACGGCATAATTCAGTTCATGGAATATCATTCCCTTGTCACCGTCTGGCAGAAAGACGTTATCACAGTCTAACAGCATTGTCTTTACCGTACTGTCATTCCCGCTAAAATCTGTAGTGCATTTGGAGAGCACACGATATTTCACAGGCTCTTTCTTCCCGTCATTGTCCATATCGTACTCCCCAAAATACACATAATTCCCCTGCCATGCTTCATCGATTATAGGTTTTGATGGATTTTCAATTCCATAATTTCCTATCCCTGTGATTTCCTTCGCCATAGGTTCGTCCAACACACGCCCTTTTGCCTGTACAGTAATACTCAAAAAAGCAATCATTCCCAATATGCAATTCACAATAATTAATTCTTGAATGATTAATAATAGTTTTCGCATATACTGCTTTCCCCTCAATATTTCATTTCACTACTCCAACTATTGTGTATTCACCATTTTTATTGCCTGAGGAATTTTTTCCTACCTTATCCCACGTATATATTTTCGGTTATTGTATTGAGTTTCATTATCAAAATAACACAATATTACATCATAGTTGCATCATTTTCCGAATAAAAAGAATCAGCTGACATTTTATTGTCCGCCGATTCTTTCTATATTTTGCTCTACAATTCTTTCTTTGATAGCAGCTTTTCTCTGCTTTGTCACTGCCAAAGGACACCTCTGGTAATGCAGCATTCGGAACACCGAAATAATATTCTCTTGATATCTAATTTTTAAGCAATTAGTATAATTTTTATCTATTTCTGTTCATTGTACCAGTTTTCCATCTCTCTCTTTTCCCTATTGTTCATATCTTCATGTTGCCACAACCAGAAAAAGTTAGATAAAAAATTGAATAATTGATGATTTTTCCCGGCATAGATAACGCAAGCTTCCCGATCCGAATCATTTTCTCTTTTGCCACCATACCTTTTAATCATTTCCGTTTCCAACACTGTCACATATCCTACTAATCTCTCCTCTATTTCCTCTAAAGGATCCTTGCGTACATTCTCCACCCATGCAGCAACTTTTTCCCATAGCTCTAGAATATCACATTCTTCCGGGCATAATTCTTTCCTGTATTTTTGCTCCAGTTCATCGTAATGCTCCAACATTAGCAAATAATGTTTTCTGTTCGGAAGCCTGTTCTTATAATCCGTCACTATTTTTTCAAAGATCCTGTCTCCGTTCAATTCTAAAATATCTCTATAATCATACAGTATGTCCCGAAACAGTTTCTCTTTTTCTTCTTCCGTTTTTCCTATCCAGCCATAATCCCAGTCCATCATGCTTGTCCTCGCAGATGGCAGTGTATCAATAAACTGCTCTGCCTGTACATCGTATGCACGCCCATAGACTCCTATGTGCATATGAAGTCTTCCATTTGCATCAGCAATATTTATCTCCAATAAAGCCTCATCGATTTTCTTTCGATAAGACCAATCTCCCCGCTCATACTTTTCTAATGTGAAACCATTTTTGTCCATATATGGATTTATAATCTCTTTTACTATTTTCCTTTTATTCATTGCATTATATCCCCTATATCCTCTCCATAATAGTTTCTAAAATTTTTTCAGTCTTTAATGATATATGCCCTATACTATGGAATTTGGAATGCCCTCATAGCCCTTTGGATATACAAGCATATTATCTAATATATCCTCTGGCATCACCCAAAATGGAAGTACACTTTGCGTAACTCTATCAATGAGCGTTTCTCCAACCCATTCTAACATCATCGCATCTGTAAGTACATTTAGCACCTTGGTTAATGTATCTCCTGGCTCGCACCACCACACTTCTTTCTTTTCATCTGCCTGCTTAATTACAGCCGTTACATATTTAGGCCTTTTCGTCTGACTCAGGCTATAGTATATCATTCCTGGCATACTTGGATCTGTATAATAGGTTGCATAGTTATATTGCGTATCTACTATTGGCAATACTATTTTATTCGGATTAAATGTATGTCCTTGATCATCTACAGGTAAATAAGCATCCTTCATTGCTTTAATATATCCCTGCCTCTGTTCAATTCCACCTCCCAACTTTTTCTCTGAATAGGGTTTTATCTCATATACTTCGTATACACCATCTGGCCTTCTTAATACAATATCTGCATACCCTATTCCCGTTTTACTATTTGCATAACCAGTCACCCTATATTCTGTATATGGATGATATCCAATCTGGTAGTCATACTCGGACTTAAAATATTCTTGTAATACTTTATGTGCAATAATTCCTTGCCAAGTAGTATAGTGATCATTTCCGCTGGGATCCGTATAATTCAGATAGCTGCTCACGCAGTAATTATACCGATTAAGCGTCAGCGGTTCTGTCAGGCTGCCGAGGTAGCTGTCTTCGGTGAGGAAGGTCGCCGTTACCACGCAGTAGTACCTTGCCCTCAGATACTGGCTCTCGATATTCGGATTGTAGGATTCTCCGTTGTAGGTGTATTCGTTCTCATACTGCGGAGCACCAAAGGTGATCTCTCCGGTGACGCTGTAACGGTAGGACTGGTAGACCTGTCCCTCTTCATTGGTGATGCCGGAGACGCTTCCTCTGGCATCGTAGAGGTAGTAGCCGGTGCTGCCATCGAACCGGTCAAGGGAGATCCGATCGAATCCGCCGTTTATCTCTGCTCCGTAGATATACGAGGTATCCGTCTTGCCATTGATGTTCTGCTCGACCAGTACTTCAGCATGCTCACGGTTGACATCGTTTAAGTACTCGATCAGTTCGTAATTCTTTTCCTTGCCGGTGGTCTTGATCCGGGAGATCAGGTCTGCTTCAACAGCACTTACTTCCTCCTGTACCGGGAAGAGAATGCCGCACTGGTTCTGGCTGTTGTTCTCCTCCGCATTAGTTGCATTGCCGTAGCCGGCGTCATCCATGCCGTCGGACTTGCTGTTCTTCTTATTGTTGCCATTCCCCTTACCGTTGCCGTTTCCATTGCCGTTATTGCCGGAATTTCCTTTTCCGTTGTTTCCACTGCCGGAGTTGTCCTTGTTGTTCCCGTTGCCGTTACCGGAATTACCCTTCCAGTCATCATCGGTATGGAGATTATAGTTCAATAAGAATACCCGGTTGCCGTCACCGTCATAAGCCGCAGCAAGGAGCAGTTCATCCCCGTCATGCACTGCCGCCAGACGATTCTCTACGGAGTATTCATAAGTCCTGTTCACCTTGTCTGTGCCGATCCGTCCGGTCTCACTGATCCGGTTGCCATCTGCATCATAGGTATAGGCAAGGCTGGTGGTCTTCTTGCCATTGTAGAGCTTTTCAGAGATCAGCTGGTTACTCTCATTATACTCATATCTGTGCCACTCCACAACCGTTCCGTTCAGGGTTTTCTCCATATAAGTCCGGTTACCCATAAGGTCATACTCGAACGTGTAGACGCAGGTGCCATAATTGTCCTCGGTCTCCGTAGCGGTCAGAAGCTTTCCGGCTGCATCATAGGTAAATGTCCGGTCGGTCTCCACGATCTGGTACGCGAAGGTGGCGTCCTTGTCATGCTTGCCGTTATGGCGGTTTCCATGAGGATAGAGGTCGTCATGTCTGCCATCATCATGCCGTCCGTTATGCTTGTCATCGTAGGCATAACCTGCCAGAGATTCGATGGCGGTCTCCCCTGCGATGAATCCCCTGTCGTCATAAGTATAGAGATAGTCACTTACCACCCACTCACAGGTATCGCAGACATTCTTAAGCTCCACGATCTGATTCCTTGCATTGTAAGTGTTATAGGTGCTGATGCCGTTCGGGCGGTGGATCTGGGTCACCCGGTTAATGGCATCATAAGTATAGGTGGTAACTTTTCCCTCCCTGTCGGTCACTTTGATGAGATTGTCGTTCTTGTCATACTCATAGCTTACTTTTGTGCCATCCGCATAGGTAATGGCAGCGAGATGATCCGCTTCGTCATAGGCATAGCCTATGGTGTCACCCTTTGCCTCCTCGTGGGAGAAGCCGTCCTCTCCCGGTGCACGGTAAGTGGTCACGGAAGTGATCCGGCGGAGTCCGTCATAGGTGTACTCCGTGTCCCCTGTGGTATCCTGCATGGCTACCCGCTCTCCCAGAGCATTGTAGGCATAGGTAACCCCTTCTGCACTCTGCTCTCCGGTGCTGTCGCTGTAGCTTTTTTCTACCAGATCATCCAGCTTGTCATAATCATAGCTGATCCGGTTTCCTCCGTTGGAGGTATAGGATGTGATCCGTCCTGCGATATCGTAGGTACATACTTCCTTTCGTCCTGCGGCATCGGTCACGCTGGTCAGATTTCCTTCGCGGTCGTAAGTAAATTCCGTTCCTCTTCCCAGATAATCAGTCACGCCCGTCACGCGGTCCATCACATCGTAGGTATAATATGCCACACTTCCCATAGGGTCGGTGACAGAGGTCAGCCGGTTCCTGATATCATAGGTATATTCGGTGACCCGGCCGTCTGTTGCGGTCTTTTCCAGCACATTGCCATGGGCATCATACAGATAGCTTTCCGTTAATCCCATCTTGTCCCGGTACGTGGTGATCCGGTTCACAGCATCGTAGGTATAGCCGGTGGTCTGCTCCAGAGGATCGGTCATTAACGTCAGACGGTCATTCTTATCATAGCCGTAGTTATAGACATATCCCTTCGGATCTGTCACAGCAGTCGTATTGTAGTTGCCGTCATACGCATAGGCTGTAGTGCGTTCTCCGGTTCTTTTGATGCTTACGATATTTCCGACCTTATCATAGAGAATGTCTGTTACTTTCTCCTCCGGGTCTGTCACAGTGGTCATCCGGTCTACCTTGTCATAGGCATAATTCCAGGAATAGCCCAGTGCATCCGTGACTTCAGACTGGTTGCCACGCTCATCATAGCCGTAGGTGGTCACTCCGCCTTCGGGATCTGTCACAGAAGTGAGACGGTGCATGATGTCATAGGTATATTCCGTGGTACGGTCCAGATTATCCTGTTTTACGAGAATATCATTGCCGTTGCTGTAGGTAAAGGCAGTCTCATAGCCCAGAGGTGTTGTAATACCCGTAAGCCGTTGTACAGCATCATAGGTATAGAGATAGCTTTCGCCGTCCGGCTGTCTCTTTTTTGTCACCTGACCGTTGGCATCTACAGTATAGAGCGTAACGTTCCCCAGCGCATCGGTGACACTGGTAACTACATCATGTTTGTCATAAGTATATTTCTCCACAGCTCCCATGGGAGAGGTGGTGGTGATCATACGGTACAGCTTGTCATAACCGTAGGTCGTGGTCTGCCCCAGGGCATCGGTAACGCCAGTCAGGTTGCCTGCCGCATCATACGCATAGCTTTCCGTCAGCCCTTCCGGTGTGGTAATGGCAGTCAGACGACTCAGGGCATCATAGGTATAGGCAGTCGTGCCTCCGTTGCCGTCCCTGTATGCAGCCAGCCGGTTCAGGGCGTCATAGGTGTAATCTGTGGTCACACCGTTGCCGTCCTTTAAGGAGATCACATTGCTGTTCCTGTCATAGAAAAATTCCGTGGCAGCTCCTTCCGGATCTCTTCAATTACAGTTTGCGGAGAAATACATTCCATGCAAATACAGCAAAAAGTCATGAACTCACTTTCTGTTAATTCATTTATATAATTTTTTTCACGCTCATTCGCAATCCTTTTCTCCATTTCGTCTGCGATAAGGCATAACTGATTCTCTATATCCTCCCGAAGAATCTCCTGCCGAAGGAACATCCTCTGATCCAGTTTATTTTCTTCACAATAATATTTTATTTCATCAAACAGCCTTTTTTTATTCCGTATTAAATCCATCTTCTTCCCCTTTCGCATGCTTTTATCGTTTGCCGATTCCTTTCCTTCTATTGTACCTGTATCCCCGATCCCCCGCAACTATTCTTCGCCAAAATGTCCCAAATTCTTCCAAGATAATTAATAAAAAATCCACGAAAAAAACAGAGACAATATTAAAAACATCTCTGCCTCCAGCGTAAACATGGTACTACTCCTTTGTATTTTGAGCCAAAAAATATGGGAAGCCTAAGCTTCCCACTCGTTAATGTTCATCTCTTCTATGGCTCAAAACCATAAGGTTAATGGAGACCTAAATACCCTTTTCCCTTTATCAGTTTTTCAGCCTCTTCACTGTTTTTCATCATTCCGGTTTCGATATATATCTTTCGGTCTGTCTGGATCAGAATTCTATACGCCCCTCTTCCCACCGACTTATAACGCACTGATCTCACATCTTCCCATGAGTATTTTTTCTCTTTTCCCCAAATGGAGCGATAAGTAACATCATCCCGCGTCATAGTGATTCTTTTGTTACGCCAAAACAGTAGGAAATAGCTTCCTTCCATTCCACATAATATGAAAAAGATAATGCCTGCGCCTTTCACTTCCTTTGAAGTGCTTGAAATCAATATTAAAAAAACTCCCACTCCGATGAACCAGAAAAACACTCCAAGTAGCAATGGTGTCAATGTTCTTCCGGAACACACAACTTCTTTTTCATCATTCACTTCTGTAATCCTCCGGTAAGATCTTTGGGTGTACACCAAAAACGGATGCCCACATTCCTACAGGGAAGCATCCGTTTCTTCCATTTTATTTTTACAGCAGGCTGTTCAGGGTCTCTCTGATAGCCTTGATGAAATCCAGGCTGTTGAGGATCACAGGATGCTCACAGGTAGAGATCAGGGACAGGCTCTTGGTCATCTTGCCATCCTCAATGGTCTTAATGCATGCCTGCTCCAGCTTGTCTGCGAAGTTACACAGTTCGGGGATCTGATCCAGCTCGCCGCGCTTTCTGAGAGCTCCGGTCCATGCGTAGATGGTAGCAATGGAGTTGGTGGAGGTCTCTTCACCCTTTAAGTGCTTGTAGTAATGACGCTGTACAGTTCCATGAGCAGCCTCGTACTCATAAACGCCGCTGGGAGATACCAGTACAGAGGTCATCATGGACAGATCGCCGTAAGCGGTAGCTACCATATCGGACATTACATCACCATCGTAGTTCTTACATGCCCAGATGAATCCGCCCTCAGAACGGATGACACGGGCTACGGCATCATCGATCAGAGTGTAGAAATATTCGATGCCCAGTTCCTCAAATTTAGCCTTATACTCGTTATCATAGATCTCCTGAAAAATATCCTTGAAGGTATGATCGTATTTTTTGGAAATGGTGTCCTTGGTGGAGAACCACAGATCCTGCTTCGTATCTACCGCATAGCTGAAGCATGCTCTTGCAAAGCTCTCGATGGATTTATTGGTATTGTGGATACCCTGAATGATACCGGCTCCGTCGAAATTATGGATCAGTTCACGGGTCTCAGTGCCGTCTGCTGCGGTGAATACCAGCTCTGCCTTACCGGGTCCGGGTACTTTGATCTCTGTATTTTTATAGACATCACCATAAGCATGACGGGCGATGGTGATGGGCTTGGTCCAGTTCTTTACGTAGGGAACGATGCCCTTTACCAGGATTGGTGCACGGAATACAGTACCGTCCAAGATGGCACGAATGGTTCCGTTGGGACTCTTCCACATTTCCTTCAGGTTGTACTCTGTCATTCTGGCAGCGTTGGGAGTAATGGTAGCACATTTTACGGCAACACCGTATTTTAACGTAGCGTTGGCAGAATCCACCGTTACCTGATCGTCTGTCTCATTACGATGCTCCAGTCCCAGATCATAGTACTCTGTCTTCAGATCGATATAGGGCAGTAACAGCTCATCCTTGATCATCTGCCAGAGGATTCTGGTCATTTCATCTCCGTCCATCTCTACGAGAGGGGTTGTCATTTTGATCTTTTCCATAACGATTTCCTTTCCGGTATTAATTTTCGTTCTATTATATTTTAACGTAATTCGTTCCAACAGGCAACTTATTCCTGACTTTCCGCCTGCTGTGCATAAGCCTCATTCAGACCGTTCTTCACCATGTTCTCATAAGCATTGATCATATGCTGATGTGCCAGTTGCTCTGCCAGATCGGCGTTGCCAGCCTTAATGGCTTCCATGATCTGCTCATGCTCTTCATTGGATTTGGGACCGCGGTTGGCACTGGCCAATGTTTTCTTGCGGACACGCAGGACATACTGATGGAAGTCCTTCAGCTGATGCTCCAGCATCTTGCTGTCACAGGCTTCGTACAGAATGTCATGGAAACGGTTGTCTAACTCCGCCAGCTGCTCCAGATGCCCTTTTTGAGCATGGAACTTAGACAAATAGACATTCTCCTCCATCTCTTCCATCTGTTCCTTAGTGATATGCTCCGTGGCCCAGCGTGCACACAGTCCTTCCAACAAAGAACGGATCATATAAATATCCTTCACGTCCTTCTGCGTAATGCCGGTGACATAGGCACCCTTGTTCGGAATGATCTGGATCAGTCCCTCCAGCTCCAGTTGACGGAACGCTTCTCTGACAGGGGTTCTGCTGACGCCCATCTCCTCGCCGATCGCCACTTCCTTCAATTCTTCATGTTCCTGATATTTTCCGCTTAAGATATCCTCTCTCAGCTTGTGAAATACCCGTCCCCGCAGGGAGAACTTGTCCGTTACTTCCTGCTTTACATCATACTTACTCACTATAATCCTCGATTCCAGGCAACGCTGTTACCGTTGTCATGCTCATTCTATGCTTACTCACCGATCTTCAGATTCTTCTCCAGGCAAATACGGTTAACACATGCCACGATCTCATCATCCGTAAGTACGGTGACACGACCGCCGGCATATTCTTCGTCTACCCACTTTTTGATCTCTGCTACCAGTTCGGAATTCTTCTGTACCTGCTTGTCTCCCTTTAACTTGTAGTAAGTGTTCAGCCAGTGCGCGATACCTGCCAGACCAGAGGTGTTGGAAATAGCGCACAATACCGGACGGTTCAGGAATTTCTCAGTATCGAAGATATTGTAGATCTCCTCGTTCTTAAGCAGTCCGTCTGCATGGATGCCGGCTCTGGTTACATTAAAGTTCTTGCCCACAAACGGGGTTCTGGGAGGAATCTGATAACCTATTTCTTTCTCATAGTACTCTGCCAGCTCCGTGATCACACGGGTATTCATACCGTTTAAGTCGCCCTTTAACTGTGCATACTCGAATACCATTGCCTCCAAAGGCGTATTACCGGTACGCTCACCGATACCAAACAGGGAAGTGTTGACACCGGAACAGCCATACAGCCATGCTGTGGTAGAGTTGGACACTGCCTTGTAAAAGTCATTATGTCCATGCCACTCGATCAACTCATGAGGCACACCTGCATGGGTATGGATCGCATAGATGATACCCTGTACACTACGGGGAATAACGGCACCGGGATAGTTGACACCATATCCCATGGTATCGCAGGCACGTACCTTGATGGGAATCTGATACTCCTTCATCAGTTTCATCAGTTCCAGACAGAACGGCACTACATAGCCGTAGATATCTGCTCTGGTGATATCCTCCAGGTGACATCTTGGGCTGATGCCCTCCTCTAAGCAGTCACGGATAACACTTAAATAGTGATCCATTGCCTGTCTTCTGGTCATTTTTAACTTTAAGAAAATATGATAGTCGGAACAGCTTACCAGAATACCGGTCTCCTTCATTCCGATCTCTTTTACTAATTTAAAATCTTCCTTGCTGGCGCGGATCCAGCTGGTCACCTCAGGGAACTTATATCCCCTCTCCATGCACTTATAGACAGCATCTCTGTCCTTTTTGCTGTAGAGGAAAAATTCACTGGCGCGGATCATTCCGTTGGGACCGCCCAGTTCGTGCAGATAATCATAGATCTTCACAATCTGCTCCGTGGTATAAGGTGCCCTGGACTGCTGTCCGTCTCTAAAAGTGGTATCTGTGATCCAGATATCCTTCGGCATGTTATGAGGCACGATACGATCATTAAAAGGTATTTTGGGGATTTCGGAATAAGGGAACATATTACGGAACACGTTCGGCTTCTCCACATCATCCAGTATGTACATATGCTCCTCAATCTCCAGAAGGTTGTTCTTCGGATTCATGGAGACCGGACGATTCTGAAATGCATCACTATCTCTCATTGGTATACCTCTCTTCCCTGACATTCGACATCTGCAATATTTTTTCTATTTTTACTCTGCGCAGTAAAAATACATTTTGCAGTTCTCGTATCATTGTATACAATCATACCATTTGTGTCAATATCTTTAGTATTAATTTTATTGACTTATTTTAATCACATTTTTTATTTTTCCCAGTGATTTTATCATTTTACTTGTTTTCTAATAATCTGCGGACATTGAGCATTCCGAAGCCCTGCTTATTCCAGGGTTCTCCGAGATCCGTAGCTGTCAGCGCTACCCTACGGAGAAATTCTTCATTGGACATTCTCGGATATTTTTGTAGTACCAGTGCTGCCGCTCCGGACACAATGGGGGTTGCCATGGAGGTACCGCTTTTTGCAATATAAGGTTTAAAAATTCTGCCATTTCTATTTTTCCAGAAAGCATTGCAGGACAGGATCCGCGTCCCGGGAGCCACAATATCCGGTTTTCGGATGACGTCGTATTTTCTACCTCTTCCGGAATATGTTTCGCATCGCTTCGGGTCATTTTTACAATATCTTCCATCGTGACAACCCACTGTTAACACTTTCCGGCTGCTTGCCATCTCCGAAATACTCCCATCCTCAGGTCCTGCATTTCCCGCTGCACAGACTACGAGAATATTATGATCCCACAACAATTCCATATACTCCCGCAGTACCTGTTCCTTATATCGTTCCTTCAATTCACCAATTCCGACAGATATATTTAAGATCCGGATCTGATACCTGTTTTTTACCCGTAGGATCCACTGAAATGCCTCCTGCATGGAATCACAGGATCCTTCTCCCTTTCCATCCAACACTTTTCCCACGACAAGTTTCGATGCCGGTGCCATTCCCCGAAGCCTTCCACCCGACAATTCTCCGTTTCCGCAAAGGATGCCACATACATGGGTTCCATGTCCGTTATCATCATACGGCAGAGAGCTCTTCTCCACGAAATCACGAAAACATAACAACTGCCCGGCAAGATCCGGATGATATGCGATCCCGGTATCCAATACAGCAACCGTTACAGGCTCTGACCGCCAAGTAACGCTATATATTTGTTCCGGTACCTGTACCTGCTCCCTGACCCTCTGCATCCGTTTTCCTTCCCGGTAAAAATATAGTAAAACCGACATAAGACTTAATCTATCTTATGCCGGTTTCTATTCCGGGTGTCGGTTAAATCACCCCATTATTCATTTATAATCTCTATCCCCTCCGGGAAAGCGTCATTTCCAATATCCGTGACACTCGCCGGCAGATGTACTTTTTTCAATTCCGTATGATTTCGGAATGCTTCCTCTGCGATCACGCGAACGCCATCCGGTATCACAATTTCAGGCAGATTCCCTTTATAAGCTACCAGGATGTCCCCACTGATCAGAAAATCATCCATACTGTTCTCTTCAAAATCATCCAGCCAGCCGGTATGGGTAAACGCCTTGGCACCAACAGTATTCACCGTGTCCGGCAATATCACGTTATCCAGATTATCACAATGATAAAACGCTGCATAGTCAATCACCGTTACACCTTCCGGAATCGTAACGGTCCGGAGAGAACTTCTGGAAAAAGCAAAACGTCCGATCTCTGTAGTACCTTCCGGGATCGTAACTGCGCTGACAGACTGGTTACGATAATACATCCATTCCGGAATCTTGCCGTTCTCTGTCTCAGCTGTGATATCCTGTTCTTCACCGGTCTCCTGTCCCGCTTCCGGTTCCGTATACCCCTGCTGTACTTTTTCCTCACCCGGATGCACCATTACCAAGGCATGATTCCCTACAACAATGGTACTGCCCAGGACATTACCGGGAACCGGTGTTGCAACAGGTGCAGGCGTAGTCGTTGATACAGGTTCTGTCGTTGCCTGTGTATCCGGTCTGCTTACTGCTGTCGGTGTCTGTACAGGAGCTGCCGT
>ENA-OWPL01001269-OWPL01001269.1-human-gut-metagenome-genome-assembly--contig:-NODE-1269-length-15188-cov-5.462037_pt1 | contig 15188 bp, 15 predicted proteins | sample MGYA00248263_ERZ651844 | MGnify/ENA primary metagenome ERZ651844 (study PRJEB26924, sample SAMEA4378256) | human gut metagenome | biome: human gut; feature: human-associated habitat; material: faeces...
AATCCCGGATGACAGCGGGCAGCCAATGGGTGGCGATGCTGGAATAGGCGGCGATGGTGACGGTGCCGATCAGCAGGCCGTTCATCTGGGCGGACAGCTCGAAAAGCTTATCCTCCTGGTGAAGTATCTCGCGGATAACGGGCAGCAGCAGCTGGCCGTTGGCCGTGAGCGCCACGCCCTTGGTGCTGCGGCTGAACAGAGAGAATCCGATCTCCTTCTCCAGTGCGGTGGTTGACGCCGGAGGGCGTGTAGCGCAGCATCTCGGCGGCGCGGGAAAAGCTGCCGGTCTCGGCAGCGGCCAGAAAGGCGCGGCAGCGGGCGGTCTCCATGGTTTTTCCTCCTTCCAAGCTATTAGTATTTCTAACAAGCACTATAACAAAGTACAGCTTTACTTTTCCTGTGAAATATTCTACTATAGCATCAACAGGAAGGCAAGAGCCTGAAACCAAAAAACAACAAAACTCACATAAAATTTTTCAAGGAGGATGTTACCATGAAAAACATTTCTACGCACGTCGCTATCGCCGTTGTTTCCCTGGTGCTGGTCATCGCGTCCGCCTTTTTGATGACGGCTCCCGAGGCGGGTATGCGCCTGATCGGCGAGTATGTCACCCTGTTCTGGGCTGTGGTGTTCACCGCTTCCACCACCCGCGCGCTGCTGCTGGAGCGCAGCCGCGAGGAGAAGCACGAGAACAAGCCCGCACACGCCGCCGCGTAACCGAAAGCGCCGAGAGAACACGCCGTAAGGCGTGTTCTTTTTTTGTGCCGCGGGCAGGGAAAACCGGTTGACGGCCGCCCAAAAATGGGATACAGTAGGGATATAACAAGACCAGGAGGGCTATCGTATGAAGAAGATCGCAGTGATCACAGGCGCGTCCAGCGGCATGGGCAAACGGTTCGCCGAGACGGTGGATCGGTACGGCACCTTTGACGAGGTGTGGGTCATCGCGCGGCATGAGGCTCAGCTGGAGTCCCTGCGCGCCACGGTCCCCTTCCCTGTTCGGGTGCTGGCGCTGGACCTGACGGACCGCGGCAGCTTCGATGTATACGCCGCGGCGCTGGCGGAGACGCCGGTGGAGGTAGGCCTGCTGATGAATTGCAGCGGCTACGGCAAGTTCAGCGCCGTGCTGGACACGCCGCTGGCGGTGAATCTGAACATGACGGACCTGAACTGCCAGGCGGTGGTAGCCATGTGCCAGATCACCGCACCCTATATGCCCCAGGGCAGCCAGATCATCAACATCGCCTCCGTGGCGGCCTTTCAGCCCATCCCCTATATCGATATCTACGGTGCCACAAAGGCCTTTGTGCTGAGCTTCAGCCGGGCGCTGAACCGGGAGCTGAAAAGCCGCGGCATCGGCGTTATGGCGGTGTGCCCCTTCTGGACAAAGACGGCGTTCTTTGACCGGGCCATCAAGCCGGATGAGACGCCCATTGTGAAGAAATACGCGGCCATGTACGATCCGGACGACATTGTAGCACGCACCTGGCGGGACGCCAAGCGGGGCAAGGACGTGTGCAAGTACGGCTTTGTGGCGCGGGTACAGGCAGGGCTGACGAAGCTGCTGCCCCACAGCGTGGTCATGGATGTATGGATGAAGCAGCAGGACCTGCATTGACGCAAAAAACGACCTTCGGTATTGTACCGAAGGTCGTTTTTTATGCCTGCATGAGCGACCGGGCAAAGGCGCGGGCGCGGTTTTTCTTTTCCGCGTCCATAAACGTGTGATCGTAGCCCAGGTGGCGCTCGGTCAATGCGTCTACATAGCGCATATCGGTGTGCCTGCACCAGCGGCGCATCCCCTCGATGAACAGGTCTGCGCCCTTCTCCGGCCGGTAGCCGCAGGTAGTCAGAATGGCCAGAGACTTGCCGGAGAGCAGAGACGGACCGCGGCCGCGGGGACCGTAGTACTTATTCAGCGCATAGACGAAGCGGTCCAGCGCGGCCTTCATGGGCGCGGGGCAGAACCAGGAGTGGATGGGCGCGGCCAGCAGCAGAATATCGCTGCGGAGGGCGGCATCAAATATGGCGGGCATATCATCCGCCAGAACGCAGGCAGGATGCTCCCAGTCCATCTGACAGCCGCGGCAGGCGCGGCAGGACTCAATGTGCAGATCAAAGAGCGAAAACACCTCCGCCGTGTGGCCGGCGGCACGCCACGTCTCCAGAAAAGGCACCAACAGGGCGCGGGTATTGCTGTGCGCCCCTCGGGGACTTGCAAACAAGACAGTCATGTGCATACGGCAGCCTCCTGTAAAGCAATATCACTTGCGGCGTCTTTCCTCCCAAGTCTCCTGCGCCTCGCGCAGATGCTCCAGCAGCTCGCTGCGGGAGCGGTAGGCAAAGAGGAAGCTGTACTTCTCGCGGCGCTCCTCCTGCCGCTGGCGGATGTGGGCCTTCAGGTTCTCCACCTTGATGACCACATCGTGCTCGTCGGCGAACTTGCGGATGCGGGACACCAGCTTGGCGGAATAGACCAGATCGATGGTAAACACGCCAAAGAAAAAGCCGATGACAAATGAGAAGGCCAGGTTGCGGGACAGCCAATCCAGCGCGTCCAGGATATAAGGATGGACGCAGAAGTAGTACACGGCACTGACCGCCGCCCAAAGGACGGAGAAGGCCGGGCAGATCAGGCCCTGGATATTGCCCCACTGCTTGCTGTAATCCCAAAGGCGGATGTGCATGAACTTCAGGCTGACGATACCGGCGATGTATTCGATAGCTGTCATGCTCAGGGTCATGCCCGCAAAGAGCAGCAGCTTCTCCCCCACCGTATCCACACCGTTTTTTTCACCGATGGAGGCCAACAGATAAAGAATACAGAGGCCCGAACCGTACAGGGGCACATAGGGCCCCACGCAGAAGCCGGGGTTGATCCACTTGCGCTCCGGGTTTGCGCCGGAGAGAAACCGGCGGTACAGCAGCTCAGCCACCCATCCAAGGGTGGAGCCAATGAAGAATAAGTAAGCCAGGGTCAAAAACATATTCATGGAACGTTATCCTTTCTTGCGGAGATAGCAGTACCAGGCCGCAAGGCCCACCAGCCCGCCGCCCGCCGTGTTTCCCAGCGTGACGGGGAGCATATTCCCCAGGAAATAGCGCCCCCAGGTCAGGACGGACAGGTCCGCGCCGGCGGCCTGTGCCACTGCGGCGCAGGCCGGTGCGGACTTGCCGAACAGCGCCAGCGCACAATAGGTCATGTCGGCGATGGAGTGGCTGAAGCCGGCCACCACAAAGAACATCACTGGCACCCACGCGCCCAGAATACGGCCGGCGGCATCCTTTGCGGACAGGCTCGCCAGCACGGCGACCGTGACGAGAATGTTGCACAGCACGCCCATGAAGAAGGCCTTGCCGAAGGGCATGGTCATCTTCCCCACCGCCAGCTGCATGGTATAAGCGCCCAGCGCGCCGTCTCCCGCGTCCAGCCAGCCGAAGCGGGCGCAGACCCAGCTCAGGGCCAGCGCGCCGAGGAAATTGCCCAGATACACAATGCCCCAGTTGCGGAGCATGGCACCCCAGGTCACGCGCCTGTCCAGCAGGCTGATGACCAGGAGGGTATTGCCGGTAAACAGCTCGGCACCGGTGAGCACCACGATGCCCAAGCCGAAGGCAAACAGGACGCCGGCGATGATACGGACCGCGCTGGCGTTGGTGATGGCATAGGTAGCCATGTTGGTGACGCAGACCGGAAACCCGATCAGCGCTCCGGCGGCAATGCCCAGAAGCAACAGCTTCAAAAAGGGCTGCCGGGTCTTGAGGACACCGGCGGCAGCATAGTTGGCCGCCGTCTCGGCGGGGGTAAAGACGTTCATGCGCCGCCCTCCCCTGTCAGATATTCCGCCGCGCGGACGGTATGGGCCATCAGCACCGCGGAGGTGACAGCCCCTACGCCGCCGGGCACAGGCGTGATGGCATCCACGATGGACGACACCGCCGGAAAGTCCGCGTCGCCGCAGAGGGCGGTGCCGTTCCAGTTCATGGACACATCCAACACGATCTGGCCGGGTCGGACATGGGCGGCGGTCAGGCTGTTGACCGCGCCGGCGGCGGTGATAATGATATCCGCTTCGCGGGTCAGGACCGCCGTATCCGGCGTCTTTGTATGGCAAACGGTGACGGTGGCGTTCTCCCGCAGCAGCAGCATGGACACCGGACGGCCTACCACCGGGGAACGGCCGATGACCACAGCGTGCCTGCCGCAGGAGTCAATGCCGTAGTGGCGCAGCAGCGCCATGCAGGCCTGGGCGGTGCAGGGCGGGTAGCCCAGCGCCGTGTTGGTAAACACGCCGGCCAGCGAGCCGTCCGTGATGCCGTCAATGTCCTTTTCCGGGCGCAGGGCGGCGCGGACGGTGCGGTCATCGAACTGCTTGGGCAGGGGGCGGAACAAAAGACAGCCGTGGATGCCATCGTCCGTGTTCACCTCATCCAATACCCGAAGCAGCTGCTCCTGTGTGGCGTCGGCGGGCAGCACGAACTGCTTGACGGCGACGCCCACCTTGCCGCAGCGGGTCATCACGCCCCGCTCGTAGGAGAGGTCATCCTCCCGCTCGCCCACACGCACCACCGCCAGCGTGGGGGTGATGCCCTTGGCTTTCAACTGCTCGCAAAGTGCGGCGTTGCGCTCGTTCATGGCGGCCACCACCGGCGCGCCCTTTAAAATCGTTGCCATATACTTTCCCTCATTTATGATATTATTTGTTGCGGAGTTTCCCGCTGACGGCGGTGAATATCTCGTCTGCCCGGGGCACAAACTCTGCCAGCAATGCGTCTGCCCGGGCGTCCAGCGCGGCGGCATGGGTGCGGTCTGCCATTAGCTTGGTGTTGATGAACACATTCAGACTTGCAGCCTGCAAAGCGGCCTTGCACAGTACGGCGGCACACCCCGCGTCCGATACCGCCAGCACGCTGCCCTTCGCGGCGTACTGTCCCGCCAGCGCGATGCCCTCGGCGCACTTTTCCATGATCTGCAGCGGCACGGCGCTTGCACCGTCCAGCGCGGCTTCCAGCACAGCAGCCTTGTGCGCGGCCTGCTCCGGGGTGTCCTTGGGCAGACCGTAGGCTGCAGCCAGCGGCGCAAAGGCATCGGCATCGGCCTGTACCAGCGCTTCCAGTTCCAGCCGCAGGGCACTGGCCCGGGCGTTCAGTGCCTGAATGTCCGCTTCCACGGCGGCGTACTTCTTTTTGCCGGTGGTCAGACAGCCCACCATGTTGCCCAGCGCCACACCGGCAGCGCCTGCCAGCGCGGCGGTGCCGCCGCCGCCCGGCGTGGGCGCTTTGCTGGCAAGCTGTGCCAGAAACTGCGCGCAGCTTAGATCCTTCATTTCCATGTGTAGATACCCCTCTCTGTTACAAAGGCGTCCAGCCGCTGGTCGTGGGCGTCCACGGCGGCGCGGGGGACGCGCTGAACCTCCAATGCAATGCCGATCTTCACCGCCCGGGTGCAGCGGGGCAGGTAGCGGTCGTAGTAGCCCTTGCCCATGCCCACCCGGCGGCAGTCTGCGTCAAAGGCGGTGCAGGGCACCAGCACCAGATCCAGCTGCTCCGGCTGCAAAAGCGCGGAGCGCTCCGGCACCGGCGTGCGGATGCCGTACTGTCCCACCGCCCAGCCGTCCGCGCCCGGCACGGCTGCGATAAGGGTAAAGCCCTCGCCGCACACCGGGTAGGCTGCCGTCTTGCCCTGCCGGACAGCTTCGGCAGCCACGGCGGCAAGGTCGGCTTCGCCCCCAAAGGCTGCGTAGAGCAAAAGGGTATGGGCGGCGCGGTAGGCGTCCAGTTCCAGCACCCGGCGGCACAGCGCCGCGTTGGCGGCGGCGCGCTGCGGCGCATCCAGCGCTTTGCGGGCGGCACGGCCTGCGGCACGCTGCGCCTGTTTTTCCTCGGCAATGGTCATACAAAACACCTCGCTTCACCTGTGGGGGAGGATACTTGAAAAATATACAAAATCGACAGCGCATTTTTATACAAACATAATAAACACTTCAGACAAAAAAAGCAAGCCTTTTGGCGAAAAGAGGATTGAAGCCGCCGCCGCTTTCTGCTATGATTATGTTACAGCAGCAAGCGCCGTGCGGGCGCTGCGCTGAGAGGATCTACAACATTTTGTGGAGAGGGGCAAGTAAAATGTACAAGGATATGATGGACACCATCGGCATGGTCAATGCAGCCGACCCGGAACTGGGCGCAGCCATGGAGCGGGAGCTGACCCGTCAGCGCGAGAACATTGAGCTGATCGCCAGCGAGAACATCGTCTCGCCCGCCGTGATGGCAGCGATGGGCAGCGTGCTGACCAATAAGTACGCCGAGGGTCTGCCCGGCAAGCGCTACTACGGCGGCTGTGTCTATGTGGACGAGGTGGAGAACATTGCCATCCAGCGCGCCTGCCAGTTGTTCGGGGCAAAGTACGCCAACGTCCAGCCCCATTCCGGCGCACAGGCCAACCTTGCCGTGTATTTTGCCCTGCTGGAGCTGGGCGATACCGTCATGGGCATGGACCTTTCGCAGGGCGGTCACCTGACCCATGGTTCCCCGGTGAATATGTCCGGTAAAAACTACCACTTCATCTCCTACGGTGTCGGCGCAGACGGCGTGCTCGACTACGCCGAGCTGGAAAAGCAGGTGCGCAAGGTGCGCCCCAAGATGCTGGTGGCGGGCGCTTCCGCCTACCCCCGCGCCATCGACTTTGAAAAGCTTGCCGAGATCGCCCACGGCTACGGCGCATACCTGATGGTGGATATGGCGCACATTGCCGGTCTGGTGGCGGGCGGTCAGCACCAGAGCCCCGTACCCTACGCCGATGTAGTGACCACCACCACCCACAAGACCCTGCGCGGACCCCGCGGCGGCCTGATTTTGACCAACAACCCCATCATTGCCAAGCGCATCAACTCGGCAGTGTTCCCCGGCACGCAGGGCGGCCCGCTGGAGCACGTCATTGCGGCAAAGGCCGTCTGCTTTGGCGAGGCACTGAAGCCGGAGTTCAAGGAATATGCCCGTAAGATCGTGGAAAATGCGCAAGCACTGGCTGCGGCTTTGCAGCAGCGCGGGGTAAAGCTTGTATCCGGCGGCACCGACAACCACCTGATGCTCATCGACCTGCGGGACGAGGAGTGCACCGGCAAGGATCTGGAGCAGCGTCTGGACAGCGTGCACATCACCGCCAACAAGAACACCGTCCCCGGCGAGACCCGCAGCCCCTTTGTGACCTCCGGCGTGCGTCTGGGTACCCCGGCTGTCACCACCCGCGGCATGGGAGCAGCCGAGATGCAGGTGATCGCGGACTGCATTGCAGACTGCATCTGGCACTATGCGGAAAAGAAGGACGAGATCAGCGAGCGCGTTCTGCGCCTGACCAGGGAGTTCCCGCTGTACCAGTAAAGGCAACGCATAAATAACAAGGCATCCGCAGCAAGCGTGCAGGGCTGCGGGTGCCTTTTGCTGCAAAAAAGGAGAAAGACGATGGAAAGCTTAGGCCTTTTGCATCTGTATTACGGCGACGGCAAGGGCAAGACCACAGCCGCCATGGGGCTTGCCCTGCGGGCGCTGGGCAGCGGAAAACGTGTGGTCATCGTGCAGTTTTTAAAGGGCGGGCAGAGCGGGGAGATCCCGCTGCTGGAGCAGCTGGGCGCCACCGTCTACCGGGGCAAGGCCGGGCAGAAATTCGTTTTTCAGATGAACGAAGCCGAAAAGGCCGCTACCCGCGCTTTGCAGAACCAAAACCTTGCGGCGGCGCTGGCGCAGCCCTGTGACCTGTTGGTGCTGGACGAAGCCGGCAGTGCATGGGAGCTGGACATGGTGGACAAAGACCTGCTGCAGCAGGCGGTGCTGCACCGCCCCGCCGGGCAGGAGTGTGTCCTGACTGCCCACGCCGCCCCCGGGTGGATGCTGGACGCCGCAGATTACCTTACCGAGATGTGCTGCCGCCGCCACCCCTACCAGAAGGGCATCGCCGCACGGAAGGGCGTGGAGTATTAAGGGCATAATCCTTAAAGTATCAGACAAAAAAGCATCTGCAACGATCGCTTCTGAGCTTCAGAAAGCTGGCGATTTGGTTGCAGATGCTTTTTCTTTAGCGGGCTTGCCCTTCGGTTAGCGGGCTCGCCCTCTCCGTCAGTTCGCTCCGCTCACTGCCACCTCTCCCAAAGGGAGAGACCTTGGCAAAAAGATGAAGTCTGCGTGGACTGCCAAAGGCTCTCCCTTTGGGAGAGCTGGCAAAGCCGACAGGCTTTGACTGAGAGGGCGAGGATGCTAATCCCAGAACCCTGCCAGTGCCGTTTCCAGCGCCGCGGTGCCGGGCAGATATTGGATGTGCCGCCAGTGCGGCGGGAACAGGCGGGCGGTGTCGGGCTGCGCAAAGCGGTCGTCCAAAAGCAGCACCACGCCCTTGTCCTGCGGGGTGCGCACCACCCGCCCGGCGGCTTGCAGCACCTTGTTCATGCCCGGGTAGCGGTAGGCGTAGTCGAAGCCGCAGCCGGACTGCTCCTCGTAATAGCGGCGCAGCATCTCCTGCCGGGGGTTCACCTGCGGCAGACCCACCCCTACGATGGCGCACCCGATGAGCCGATCGCCCACAAGGTCTACTCCCTCGCCGAAGATGCCGCCCATCACGGCAAAGCCCAGCAGCGTCTGGGCAGGGCGGGGCACGAACTGCGCCAGAAACTCCGCGCGCCCGGCATCATCCAAACTGCGCTGCTGCACAAGGGTGGAAATGTCCGGCCAGCGGGCGGCAAAGGCTTCGTACACCTGCTGCAAATAGGCGTAGCTGGGGAAAAACGCCAGATAGTTGCCGGTTTTGCCCTTTGCCAGCGCCGCCAGCGCATCGGCTACGGCGGGCACGCTGGCTTCCCGCTGGCGGTAGCGGGTGGAGATGCCCGGCAGACAGAACAGCCCCAGATTTTCCGGCGGGAAGGGGCTTGGCAGCGCCACCGCCCGGGCATCGGCACAGCCCAGCACATTGCGGTAAAAGGCAGGCGGGGTCAAGGTGGCACTGAACAGCGCCGCGCTGCGCCCTGCCGCCAGACTGGCATCCACAAAGGGCGCGGGGTCTAAGCAGAGCAGATGCAGTTCCAACTCACTGCCCCGGGCGGTGAGCTGGGTGACAAAGTGGCTGTCGTACCGGTCAGCCGCGCGGGCGATATCCTGCAGGGCGAAGTAAAGCTCCAGCAGCTGCGCGTGGGCGGGGTCCTCGGGGTTCTGTTCCAGCCAGTCCTGCAAAGGGGTGTGCACCGCCCGCAGCGCAGCGGGCAAGGCGGCGGGCAGCTGCTGCAAAAACACGGTGCCGTCCCGGGCGTACAGCGGCTCCGGTAAGGCGAAATCCGGGGCAGCTTCGGCGGGCAAAAGGCTCACCTGCGTAGGCTCGGTCTCCCCGGCGGGCGCTGCACCTGTGCGGGGCGCAGCCTGTGCGCAGGCTCTGCGCACCGCCAGAAAGACCTTATCCGCCTTGGTCAGCGCGGTTTTCAGGCTGCTTTTGCCCTTGCCCAGCGCCCGCTTTGCTTCGGTCAGGCTGCTTTTGGCAAACTGCGCCGAGTACATGGCGCGGGCTCTGTCCGGCAGGTTGTGCGCTTCGTCAATGAGGAACAGCCAGTCCCCGGCGGCATCAAAAAAGCGCTTGAGGTGCACCACAGGGTCAAACAGATAGTTGTAGTCCCCGATGACCACATCGCACCACTCGCTCAAGTCCAGCCCCAACTCAAAGGGGCACACCGAGAACTGCCGGGCGGTGTCTGCCAGCGCAGCGCGGCTGAAACTGCCGCTGCCGTCCAGCAGAGCCGCCAGTGCGTCCTTGCGGCGGTCGTAGTAGCCGTTGGCAAAGGGACAGGCTTCCGGCAGGCAGGCGGGGTGCCCTTCGGCGTCCGGGTGCAGACAGGCTTTTTCCTTGGCGGTCAGGGTCACGCTGCGCAAGGCAAGACCGGGCTGGGCGGTACGCAGCCGCGCCACCGCGTCCTCGGCGGCGGCTTGGGTGGTGTTGCGGGCGGTCAGGTAGAACAGCTTTGCGCCGCAGCCCTCGCCCATGGCTTTCAGGGCAGGGAAGAGGGCGCTCATGGTCTTGCCAATGCCGGTGGGTGCCTGACAAAAAACGCGGGTGCCGCCCTTGCGGTCGGCGCTTTTTCCGGCGCGGCAGGCGCGGTACACCTCGCCCGCCAGCGCCCGCTGCCCGGGGCGATATTCCGTAAAGGGGAATTGCAGCGCCGCAAGGCTCTGGCTGCGCCGGGTGTCCCAGTCCAGCTGCCGCTGCGCCCACGGGGCATACTGCGTTAAAAGCTGTTGCAAAAACTGCTCCAGCTGCTGCCGGGTGAACTGCCGGGTAAAGCGCAGGATCTGGTCGGTGTCAACCTGATAATAGGTCAGCCGCACCGCCAGCGTTTCCAGCCCCTGCTGGCTGCTGTAAATGGCGGCATACACCATGCCCTGCGCCCAGTGGCAGGGGTTCAGCTCCTCGGTGATCTCCTCGTAGGGGACAGTGGTGGTCTTGATCTCGTCGATGGTCACAGTGCCGGTTTCATCGGTGAAAATGCCGTCTGCCCGGCCTTCCAGCGTAAAGGCGATGCCGCAGGCTTCCCGCTCCGCGCTGAGGAACACCTCAGCCTGATAACCCTCCCCGGCGGCTTTTTGCAGCCTGCGGTGGATGCGTGCACCCTCGTTGGCGCGGTCAAAGCCGGTAAAGCGGCTGTCGATGCTGCCGGTGCGCAGCAAAAACTCCACCAGCTGCCGGATGGGCAGATGGATGCTTGCCAAGGCGTTTCACCTCCGTTGGTTTTTGCGTTATCCTACCCCGAACAGTTCCATGCACTGAGCGGCTGCGGCATCCACCTGTGCAAAGTCCACGGCGGTGCGGTAGTAGGTCTCCAGTTCATCGTGGCAGCTTTTTGCCTGCGCCATCAGGGCACAGGCCTGTTCCAGCAGCTCGGCGGCGGCGCGCTCGTTGAAGCGCAGCCGTGCCCGGCAGGCGGAAAGGTTCTCCCTGTCCACAAAGCGGCTGCACCGCACGGTCTGCGCCGCAGACAGCCGCACCGGATGCCAGCGGTTATCGGTCAAAAATGCCAGCCGCAGGGAGGGGATGATAATGTGGTCGATCTTGTCCTCCGGGTGCATGGCGCAGGGGCAGGTGATGATGTGGTAGCCCCGCGCCAGCGCTTCGGCGTGGATGAGCTCCAGCAGCAGGCGGGACACTGCCCCGTAGTCATCCCGGAAAAGGATACACCGGTCGGCCAGCGCCTGCACCGTGCCCTGATAGAACACCTCGCCCTTGGGCGTGATGGCCGAGAGCAGCCGCAGCTCTTCAGAGCCCATCTCCTCGGTGCGGGGCAACAGGCGGGTGCACAGCCGTTTGACGTAGCGTCGCACTTTCTCAAAGTTTGCGCTGCACGCTTCGGCGCGGCGGCTGTCCAGCAGCAGGCTGCCCGCCGAAGCCACATACCGCGCCGCCCGGCTGCGCAGCAGCTGGTTTCGGGCAAACAGGGCGGTCACCTCGTCCTTGTGGGAGTGCAGGGCATCGGCGTCGATGGTGTGGTACAAACTCAGCACCCGCTCGTCTGCGCCGGGGGCTTCCGGCTCCACCACATGGGGTGCGGTGGCGTCGATGATGGAGCGTTTCTGCCGCAGAAACACCACCCCGTCCAGACTGTCGGGGTCGCTGGCGCAGTGGATGCGCTGGATGGGCTCGCCTTTCTCCTGCGCGGCGCGCGCCAGACGCTTCATCAGGGTGGATTTGCCGCAGCCCGGCCCGCTTTTGAGCAGTACCAGCTGCATCCCGGGCTCCCGGCGCAGCGGCGCAAAGTAGCCCTTGAACCCGGCGGGCGTTGTAGCGCCCAAAAAGAAATCCACAGAAGGATGCACGGAACTTTCCATACAAAAACACCTCGCTTTTGCTTTACAGTATGCAAAAGCGGCGCGGTTGGTTCCTGTCCTTATTTATGATAGGTATGCTCGCACACGGCGGCAATGGTGTCCCGCAGCACGGTAAAATCCGCAAAGGCTTCGGGCTTGTTCTGGGGCTGGCGCAGCAGGGCGGCGGGGTGGAAGGTGCCCATGAACAAAATGCCGCCCTTATTGATGATCTGCCCGTGCTCCCGGGTGACGGAAAAATCCTGCCGGATCATCCGCTGGGCGGCAACGCGCCCAAGGCAGACCACGATCTTAGGCTGGATCAGCCGGAACTGCTCCCGCAGCCACGGCATACAGGCTTCGCTCTCGGCGGGCAGCGGGTCGCGGTTCTGGGGCGGGCGGCACTTGACGATGTTGGCGATATAGCAGTTTTTGCTGCGGTCAAGGTCGATGGCAAACAGGTATTTGTCCAGCAGCTGCCCGCTGCGCCCCACAAAGGGCAGACCCTGCTCGTCCTCGCTCTGGCCGGGGCCCTCGCCCACAAACAGCACCTCGGCGTCCGGCACGCCCTGCCCGAACACCACGTTCGTCCGGGTGGCGCACAGCTCGCACCGGGTGCAGGCAAGGCATTCGGCCTTTAAAGTATCCATATCCATGGAGAACATCTCCTTCAAAACCAGTATGATATTTTATTCACAAATAAAACAAGGCTTTCTCCCCTAAAATATAGCACAAAAACACAATTTTGTCTTGAACTTTTTGCCGTCTGTGCTAGAATAAAGAAGAAAGGCATCCTTGTGTCCAACAGACAAGGGAAGCAAATTTTGGAAAGCATTTTCGGAGGTAATCACAATGGCTGATATGTTTGCACCGCTGGTAGCACAGCTGAAGGCAAATCCCAAGACGATCGTGTTCACCGAGGGCAATGACCCCCGCATTCTGGAGGCCGCAAGCAAGCTGCTGGCCGAGGGCGTGCTGAAGGTCGTTATGGTGGGCAACGAGGCAGAGTGCAAGGCTGCTGCCGCCGCCGGTAACTTTGATATTTCCGCTGCCGAGATCATCGACCCGGAGAACTACGCCGGTTTCGATGAGATGGTCAGCACCATGGTGGAGCTGCGCAAGGGCAAGCAGTCCGCTGAGGAGTGCACCGCACTGCTGAAGAAGTCCAATTACTTTGGCACCATGCTGGTGAAGATGGGCAAGGCTGACTGCCTGCTGGGCGGCGCTACCTACTCCACCGCCGACACCATCCGTCCCGCTCTGCAGCTGGTCAAGACCAAGAAGGGCGCACATCTGGTGAGCTCCTGCTTTATTCTGGACCGCGACTGCGGCGAAGAGGGTCTGAAGCGCATTGCCATGGGCGACTGCGCTGTCAACATTGATTACACCGATACCGTCGATAAGGCTACCGGCGAGGTCAAGGTGTCTGCCGCTTCCAAGCTGGCAGAGGTGGCTGTGGAGACTGCCCGCACCGCAAAGCTGTTCGGCATCGACCCGAAGGTGGCTGTGCTGAGCTTCTCCACCAAGGGCTCCGGCAAGGGCGGCACCGTGGCACTGAGCCACGACGCTACCATCAAGGCTCAGGAGATGGACCCCGAGCTGGCTGTGGACGGCGAGCTGCAGTTTGACGCAGCCGTTTCTCCCGAGGTGGCACAGGTCAAGTGCAAGGGCAGCAAGGTTGCCGGTCAGGCCAACACCTTCATCTTCCCCTGCATCGAGGCCGGCAACATCGGCTATAAGATCGCACAGCGTCTGGGCGGCTACGCTGCCTACGGCCCCATCCTGCAGGGCCTGAATGCTCCCATCAACGACCTGTCCCGTGGCTGCAACGCCGACGAGGTCTACAAGATGAGCCTCATCACCGCCTGCCAGTCCTGAGCTGACACCCGGCTGAACTGAAAAGCTGAAAAGAGCCGCTGCCGCATTTTGTGGGCAGCGGCTCTTTTGGTTGTACATCGACTGCGGTTTATGGTATGATAAGCATAAGAAGCCCCGGCAGAGAAGGAGAACATTCGAACGTGAAAATAAAAGCTTTGTCCTTTGTCCTCATGGCGGTGCTGCTTTTGTGCGGCTGTGGGCAGAAGAGCGAAACGGCGGCTGCGACCCCGGCTCAGGCGGTCACAGCGTCTGCTGCCCAGAGCAGTACGGTTCGTCCGGTGAGTACCGGCGTTACGCCGGAACAGTTCGGGGCGAAGGGCGACGGTATCGCGGACGACCTGCAGGCTCTGCAGGCCGCGATGCAGCAGGCCAGCGCGTCCGGTCGGCCTCTCGAGCTGACGGCGGGGGCGGTCTACCGCTTCTCCTCCTGCCTCGGGCTGCCCAGCGGACTGACCATCCAGGGAAACGGCGCTGTCCTGCTCAGTGATATTCAGTACCCTGACCTGAGAGAGGACCGTGTGGCGGTGGAGCTTATGAAAGACTCTGATGATGACCGCGCCCACGACGTCCGGCTGGAAAATGTGACCTTCCGGGCAGCGGACAGCTGTCAGGCCAACTATATGCTCCGGGTGATGCTCGCCCGCAATGTGGAATTTGTGGGCTGCACCTTCGACTGTGAGCCCAACGAGTGGGGGCGCTGCGCCGCCGACCTGTATGGCGGCAACGAGAATATCCGTTTTGAGGGCTGTGTGTTCCGCCAGATGACCTCCGGCGCGTCCGGCGGCATCTGGGTGCGCAACTGGACGGACAGGGTGGAGAGCCGGAATATCCGCTTCCAGAACTGTGAATTTTACAAGTCCGGTGCCGACGAGCTGCTGGCGGTCTGGGGATGGGGCGGCGCGGTGCGGGATGTCGTCCTCTCGGGCTGCAGCTTCTATGAGACACAGACACAGGAGGGACTGGATGCCGATCATCGCCCGGTGTGGTTCATCACGCTGGGGCAGAGCGGCACCACAGACGTCCGGATGGAGGATTGCACCGTCCGTGCGGAGTATTGCGAGACCATTTTCCGTATGGTAGGCGATAAGACCCGCGCCGTCGTGGACAACTGCGACATCACCATGAGACAGCCGGACAGCATGGCAAAGCACGATATGAAAAAGGGCGCGAACCCCATGCTGGCCCGGGGCAATGACCGTGCCGACGGCAGCACGGTCATCCAGAACAGCCGCATCACCCTGAGCGGCGACAACGGGCGGCGCATCTGCTATCAGCTCAGCGCCTTGAAAGGAAATACGCTGGACGTCTCCCTCGGCTACGGCATCGCCAGCACGAAGGAAGTCAGCGGCAACACCATCCGGGGCCGGATACGGCATAAAGTCTTTCAGGACTGCTCCGGCGTGGAGAATAACAATGTAGAAGTGCGGAGATTCTCGATCCTGGGATAAACCGCTCATAAAAAGGAGGTTTTATCATGCGAAGA
>ENA-OWPL01001280-OWPL01001280.1-human-gut-metagenome-genome-assembly--contig:-NODE-1280-length-15092-cov-4.794906_pt1 | contig 15092 bp, 13 predicted proteins | sample MGYA00248263_ERZ651844 | MGnify/ENA primary metagenome ERZ651844 (study PRJEB26924, sample SAMEA4378256) | human gut metagenome | biome: human gut; feature: human-associated habitat; material: faeces...
TTATACTTGCTGTTGTCCACCTTGGCGTCGCCGGCGGCCACGATGAGGATGGGGTCCTCCCCCACCTTAAAGCTGAGGGTCTTGGCGATACGGGCACCCTCCACGCCCACAGCCAGAGCAGCCAGCTCCACCGTGGCGCTGGAGACCTCAAACTCGCGCATACGATCTGCGACGCCGTAAGGCATCAGGTATTCTCTTACTTTTTCCACAGACATAGTCAAAAATTCACTCCTGTTTTCATTCAGTTCGCTTTCTTGCGTGTATCCGTTATTTTATTTCTATTCTATCCGCTTTTTCGCACATTCCCGTGTCGCTGTTCAGGGTAAAAATGCACCCCTGGGCGGAGCAGGGGCCCTCCGCCGCCTGATAGCGGCCCGGCAGACCGCCCAGGAAGAACTCCACGGACTGCTCCGGCCGGATGCCCAGCACAGAACGGACGGGGCCGGTCATGCCAAGATCGGTGACATAGCCGGTACCCTTGGGGAATACCTGCATATCCGCTGTAGGCACGTGGGTGTGGGTACCCCAAAGGGCGGAGACACGGCCATCCAGGTAGTAGGCCATGGCCAGCTTTTCGCTGGTGGCTCCAGCGTGGAACTCCACCAGTGTAAAGGTGGGCTTGTCCGTCTGCGCTTTCAGCAGCTTATCGGCGGTAGTAAAGGGATTTTCCGCGTTGAAGTCCAGGTCGCAGCGGCCGATGAGCACCAATACCGCCACGCTGAACGCGCCGCAGTCTACCACCTGACAGCCGTGCCCCGGCGCGCGGCCGGTAAAGTTGGCGGGCCGGAGGATATAGCGCTCCTCGTCCAGATAGGCGGCGATCTGGGGTTTACCGAAGGTATGGTTGCCAAGGGTGATCACGTCCGCGCCGGCGGCGAACAGCGCCTCCGCCTGCGCCTTCGTCAGGCCGCTGCCGGAGATGTTCTCCCCATTTACCACGGTGAAGCGCACGTCATGCTCCTTTTTGAACGCCCGCAGCTTCTTTTCCAGCAGCTGCAGGCCCGTTTCGCTGGCCACATCGCCCAGCGCCAGAACCTTGTATTCCACGGAATACGCCTCCTTGCTCAGTCGTTCCAGCCGATGATCTTGATCAGCTGGCGATTGGTATAGTAATACGCGGACGCGGGGAAATTCCGCAGATCCGCCGTGTTGGAGCAGAGCAGATAGTCCACCACATTACCGCTTTCATCCGTAATGGTGTCCAGAATAACGACGGTGTGATTGGCCGGCTCGTCCACGCCCATGGTGATGATATCGCCGGTCTCACCACTCGTATTGAGAACATCCAGCGCGAAATCGAGCAGTTCGACCATGCTGTTTACCAGAAGCAGAACGAGATTGCTGATGCACAGGCTAGCCTGGAGCGCTATCATGCGCAGCTCGATACCGTGAGCAACAACCGCGAGTATGATACCTTGAGCAAGGAGATCGAGTTCCAGGAGTTGGAAATCGAGCTTTGCAACAAGAAGATCCGCGAGGGCATGGCTAAGATGCGCGAGCGCGAGTTCGACCTCCACAAGGCTGAGGAGAAGAAGGCTGACCTGGAGCACGGACTGGTAGAGAAGCGTGCTGAGCTGGAAGACATCCTGGAGGAGACTCACGAGGAGGAGGAGCGCCTGAAGGAGAAGGCTCTCGAGCTTGAGAAGAAGATTGAGCCACGTCTGCTCGCCAGCTTCAAGCGTATCCGCAAGGGTGCCCGCAATGGTCTGGGTATCGTTTACGTGCAGCGTGATGCATGTGGTGGTTGCTTCAACAAGATTCCACCTCAGCGCCAGTTGGATATCAAGATGCACAAGAAGATCATCCCTTGTGAGTACTGCGGCCGTATCCTCATCGACCCAGAGTTGGCAGGTGTGAAGATCGAGACTCCGAATACAGATGAGAAGCCAAAGCGCAAGCGCATTTCCCGCCGCAAGAAGGCTGAGGATGCTGAATAAGGATTTGGAAAAAAGATAAGCTTGTAAAAGCGTATAATGTAAAAGAAGCGGCAACCGGAAGATACGGCTGCCGCTTTTTTTTCATACGGTTATGCGATATCAGATGATGATAATCCGAAAATCAGATGATGGTAATCCAGATGCCTTCTCCCTGATTCTCAGCCGCCTGGATGCGCTTCATCAGTCGGGTGAGCCAGATACGGGAGTTCACCACCATACCTTTCACTTTGTTCTCGCCCACCAAAATGCAGCCCTGCGTATCGTCGGGATAGTTGCCGGTATGGATACGGATGCCCTCGAAACCCGGAACACCCTGCACATACGGCAGCCACTTCTTGAATCGGGGCGATAGGGTAACGAGCACACGATACGATCCCTCGGGGATGGCAGTATGCCCCGGAATCTTTCTTGCCACCTTGCCGCTCTGACGGCTGTACTTGGCATTCACTTCCTCGGGCTTCAGCGCTATCCCCTTCAGGTTGCGCCACGTAGGCTCCATGGTATCACAGAAGTAGCTGTCCTTAGACAACTTCTTCAAGTCGAAAGTATGTTCGAAACTGCGCTTGTCGCCGGCAAACTTGCCGGAAAGCACCTTGCGCTTCACATCACCATCAGCCAACAGATACAGTCGGCCGATGGTATAAGTATTCTTCTTCGCTATACGCTCTAAAACTATTTCCATATACAATAGATTTTTTCGTTCATTATATCAAGAATATTTTTCTGATAAGATTCAATCCCCACTCTTGGAATGGGTCTTGATAAAAACTGAGTATTTGAGTAACTGAGTATTTGAGTCTTTCTCCTTCACCTTGATATAGCCACGGAAGAGCCAGTTGTTCAGCATCTTCATCGTGCCCTTCGCACTCATCTTATGCTCAACTCTCAAGGCTTCCACCTGCTGATAGTTGAACTCCTCTGGCAGGAATCCCAGGATACTTGCCGGACCTCTCTTGCTCTCCTGATCGCACTCCTGTTCCGCCTTCTTGATGGCATCGCCGAAGAAACGCATCTTGCAGTAGAGGTCGTAACGCTCGCTCCAGCGGATGAAATCCTCAATCTCCGGCTCCCACTGGTAACCGTTCGCCACATAGAGCACACAAGCCTTCAGATAGCCGATTACGTTGGCTCGGAAACTCAGATTCTCATAGACTCTGTCCTGCGACAGACGGGAGAACTCCGCATTCTCATCCTTCAGCACCTCAGCAAGCTGAAAAGCCTCCTTGCACTCCACCAGACCCGAAGCCATGCAGAGATTATCGATGTAAGGTTTCAGAGAATTTCTGAATTCATCGTCGTAGGTTCCATAGACGGGAATGTCCTCGCCGATATCTCTTTCGGGGATGGTACAGAAGTTGATTCGGGAAACCGGACCATCGGTCAGCACTCGCTTGAAATACTTGATGCCTTTATGGATGGTGGTAGAAGCATTCCAGTTGAAGCGGATGGTGACACGCTCGGTGACACTTTGTGTTCCGACTCGTGTCTGTCCATATAAATTACCTGGGTCGAAGGCGAGGCACATGATGCGGAACTGCTGATTGCCGATACCCTTGAGTGCATCAAACTGGTCGATTTCGTTCAGTGAAGTATAAAGGAAATGTTCCTTGGCTTCAGCGGTACGCATCACGAAGGCTGGGTTGGTCATATCGGCATCAATCTCCTGTATAATCAGATTCTCAGGGCGTTTGCGCTTATCCTTGTTGGCACCCTTGCGCATCATTTCATCCTTCCATTCCTTCTCACGCTTCAGGTTTTCGGCATCTCTTTTACGGATATCCTCCATGATGAAATCGATAGGTTTCTGTACACAACTTTTACCTGCGCCTGTGCCTGCAAGCAGACAGGTCATTAGGGTAGCTTCGTGCTCCACGTTGTCGATATATCTGAATCTGGTTCTCCAGAGATGGGTAGCAAGCGAAGGAAAAATGGCGTGCGCCACAGCAGGCTGATAGATTTCCGGAGTCTTGGATATCAGCAGCTCCACCAGTTTCGGCAGCTTCTTCGGCATCGGAGGAGGAGCAGGATATTCCTCGTCTTCGGAACTTTGAACACAGAGATTTGAACCCGTCAGGCGTTCCGGGGATTTGCAATCCCCGGCAAGCAAGCTCTTAGCCGCCTGCTCCGCCAAGGCATTCACCCGAATCACATCCCTCGAAAACGGCTTCGAGCCATCCCCATATTTCGCATAGAAGTCATGGATTAATTGATGGCAGTCATTCTCCTGATAATAGCTCGGCATTCTCTTCGCCACCACCTTCATCAGCTCCTCCTCACTCATCACACGAGAAGCGCCAGCACTCATAATAGCGAGCAGGGAGGAATGTCTTGACCCGACGGTATCAATATTCATCCCCTTCAGTCCTGCGGAATCCTGGAAAAGGTCGAAGGCTATGAGATTCTTGGCATCAGCATTCTGAGAGCCTCCAGTATGGCTGATATAATCATCATCAGCACGATGGCTATTACCAGGTTGGGCAGGCTGAATAGCAGCGCCAGAAGAAACAGCAGAATGGCTGTCAGTGCCCTGAAATCGATTGTCTTGAACATCGTCATTACTTTGAACTTTGAGATTTGAACTTTGAACTTTATGATTACTATCGCTAAGTACTTGCCCCTGAAAGTCTCCCGCCAGGCGTTCCGGGGATTTGCAATCCCCGGCAAGCAAGCTATAGCGAGCCGTCCCCCTGCCGTCAATCGTAAGCCCACGCTTCAGGAAAGCCTCTCTGCGGGCTTGAATCTCCTCATCCGGCAGAACCCCATACCACTCCTTGGAGCGGTAAATCTCCGAGTCCTTATCCGTGATAAAGATGATTCTCTCCGGCGTGATGCAGCTCTTGTCGTAGGGAATCCCAGCCGCCTCACAATACGCCTTCTGCGTCTCCTCTATCGTCATACCCATCGGCATTCTGATATCGATATGCAGCTTCTTTCTAGCCGAATACTCCAGATGCAGCAGCTTCCCTTTCCATATCGTGTTGCTGCAGTTCAGCTCACGAGCCTTCTCCAGTGCAGCATCCACATAATCCACATCATCCACATCGATGGTAGTCTGAAAGAGGAAGCTTTCAGGCACCGCATCCTCACTAGAGCGGTGATTATTCCTGAACTTAGAATAATGGATGGCACGGATAGGCAGCTGTCTTTTCAGCCCCTCTCGTGCCTTCTTCACCGCCTTTTCATCACCAGCATCTACGCCGGGGATAGCCTTCTCCCCACGTATCTGCGCAATCACACCCTTCAGCCACGGCTGTGCTATCAGGGTGTCATAGACATACAGGGGCTGGGAAGAATTCAATCTTCCCATATTGCCCTTGCGTGCCGGATTTAAAGCCATTACCTGTTGCTTTATCGCCATATTTTCATTTTTAAGATTATCCCAAATTCTTCACCTCATACAGTTCAGCAAGCTCCCAGAATCTGTGGGCCAGATCATGGATAAACTTTCTGCCCCTCTCGGTCCAAACGAGATAGGTATGCGTAACCGCCTTGCCCATTTTCTCCTTTCTGCCATCGCATTTCGGATCAAGGAAGGCATTGTATCGGGTGCGGCTCTTCGCCAGTCCCATGTGCGCATACTCCGCATAGAGCATGTACTGCCCACTCTGGTAATACTGGATATGCAGGGCACAGAGCGAGCGGTTCAGCTCCTGCGCCGTAACCCCCAACTCCTTCGCCACCTGGGTAGTAGTGAAGCACGAAACGGAATCCAGCACATTGTCACTGTAGATAGCCTTCGGCATCAGCCCATCCACCTGGTGCTCCAGATGGATGATATTCTCTCCCTTTCGGGCGATATTCACCACCTGCTCATCCACCACGCCATTCAGTCTGCGGATTTCCACATCCTGCTCACCGATGAGCTTTTTCTGCTGAGCCAGCATCACCTTGTTCTTTTCGAGCTGAGTTCTGCTTTCCGCCAACTGGATTCTGCTCTCCCCGAGCAGTTTCTTCTGCTGCTCCAGCAGTTCCTCCTTCTTCTTCAGGGTAGCCCGGAGAATCTCCTCGGCATTGCGAATCGTCTCCTCCTCGCTCTCCCCCTCCTTCATCGGGATATAACCGCCCGTCTTGCGAATCTGCGGCAGCACCACCGAGGTAACCCAATCCTTGAACTTCACCGCCGTAGCCAGTTTCGAACCGAGCACCAGAGCATAGAAGCCGCTCTCGTTGACGAAGATCATCTGGACAACCTGCATCTTTCCGTTACATTCGCCATAACGGTTTTTAGCAATTCTAGCGACACCTCGTTTTACGGTGTCGCTAGACCTAACATGCTGTCTTACAGCCTCAGACGCTTTCTTATATCCGAGCACATCACACAAATCCTTCGCACAGAACCAAGGCTCGCCCTTCTTATCTATAGTAGTGCGAACCGTTCCGAACTCTGGATTCTCAAACACAGCCACCTGTGCAGCCTGCTTCTTGTTGGCTTCCTTCTTGTCAGCTACCTTCTTACCAGTCTGCACACTCTTCTTGGCAGAGCTGGCATTCTTGCCATCCTCTGCCTTCTGAATCTTTGAATTCATCATAAGCAAAAAAAAATTAAGTAAATATATAAAAGGTACCCGATGGATACCTTCGTAAAAAATACACGCTAAAAGTTTCCGCACATATTTTATCTTTATCAGAATGCAAAACAAAAAAGCTAATAACAATGTATCAACCTTGTCAAAGACCGATGGGCTGATACGCTGCGCCACTTACAACATAGCAGGAAACCTATCCCAGCAACCTGGCGATAGAAAACGCAAAAGCCCCAGACCTCAGAACCGGTATCGTTCTGAAATCTGGGGCAAAAGTAGAAAGAATACTCCGTTACGCCTTTTCCGCCGAATGCGCCAAATTGAATTCGGCGGAAACAAGAAAGGGGCAAAACCATCGTCTTGCCCCTCTATATCAATATCTTACAGAGATATAATTATTTTCTTTACGTCAAATGAAGTCAGTAATTCGGCGCAAGATTCTATATATTGTGAGACTTTGCGAAATCCTCCACAAAACCCTCTACCTCATAATCTATATTCCCGTCATTGATCTTCTTTCTGATATAATTGCCATACGACTTTTGGGTAACACCCAGTTCCAGATGACAATCATCGTGCAGAAAACGAGTGATGGATGAGCCATTAGGAACACCAGCACTCACATAGCCCTGATTAGACCAACGCAGGAAAAACGCCACCACACTCTTGTTCAACAAACCATCGGAAGTGGAAAGCTGACTGTCCGAAATATGATGCAGCTTGAGATATTTTACAAAAGCATCCGCCATCTTCCCGGTAAGCCCCACATCCTTTTCACCCTCAGGAGTAGAAAAGAGATTCTCGGCACTTCTTCCCGCAGAAGATGAAGCACACTTCACCTTAACACTCTGTTCAAAAACAACTTCATCGGTATCATTCTTCATTATTTCAGAAGAATCATCGGAATCCTTATGTTGATGTTCATGACTCTCATAATAGTTCTCTATATAGGTTACGGAACCTGCAAAATGGAAATTTCTACTCATCAGTATGTGGTTTTGTGTCTTCATCAGAATTCTCGTAATTATTCTCTATATATTTGCTATTAGACTGTACATACACAACATTCTTGTACAAGCAAACACCCCCGTTTTTACACAAAAAACGGATAATTCTAAAAAATGATATTCTATCCATATCTTAAGTAGTTTAAATTATTACTAAAACTTTGATATGGTCCTCTAATTGGTACGCGGAGGGCTAGACTAGAATAGCCAAGGAGAGCTTCTTAGGGTGGCATCCTCGATGCCGGCAGACAAGTCTTCCCTAGGTAAGTGTATTAGTTCGTTTCATGTTGATTTTTTTAGATAAATGTTATTGTTATTCATTATTTATTTTTAGGCACAAAAAGCTTTTGGTATTTTGCTATATGTGCTTCCAATTTGTTAAGTTGCTTCAAGTCTTTCGCAAAAGTAATCCACTGCGAAAAGGCTTCATTGAAATTCTTCTCAAACTGACTCTTGTCAAACTTCTTACTTTCCGCCGTATGTCGTTTAGTCACTTCTTCAACGATTCTATCCCAATTATATAGGATACAGCAGCACCATCTTCTCTGCTGCAAAGGCTGAAGACTTACACATCTCTTCAGCACTCTGAGCACTGTATCACACTTTATATGCGTGATATTAGAAAACTGATATGCAGATATCTGTTCAGCTTTGCCACCAATAAATGAATTGAGATACAAGATGATGCATTCTTCCTGTATCTTATCAATTCTTTTGTCTAGCTGAGCTAAATTCTCCAGAATCAACACCCTTCTATGTTCTGCTATATCCAGCATATTAATTGTAAATTTATGCGAATTTACTACTAATAGTTGGAACAGCCAAATGCATTACCCACATAGCAAAAATAGGAGGGTATATTTTTCAGAAACGTTAATACTTGAATAAAAATTAACTACAGAATAACAAAAAAAAGAGAGAAAGTGCGCATTTTTAGTGCTACACTTCCTCTCCTCGACTTTTATGGATGGGTAGGTAATTCTATTACCATTTCCACAGCTATTTCGTCACTGCATTATACAATGCCTGATAGTCCGTGACTACATCATAAATGTAACCATTCTCGCTGATGGCTGCAAAATGCTTGCGGGCACACGCTATCTTGCTTCCCTCGATGCCTCGCAGATGTGAACCCTGGATATCATTACCCTTGGTTTCTGCCACAAAATAAACATGCTTCACGCTGCCATCACGGAATGCCACAGCCCAGTCGGGATTGTATTTGCCCATAGGCGTGTTGATGTAGAAGCCACGAGGCAGTTTGGTATAAACCACCACGTCATCCTGACGCTCCAGAGACTCGGCAAAGTTCTTCTCTACACCCATACTGTCGAGCACTACGAGGTCGTAGAGCGACTTCTTTGACTCTATGGCATTGATACCCAACTTGCCTCGCAGAGCATCCACCGTAAAGATGTCGGTAGAGAACTCATCATTCAGTTTCTCGTATGTAATACACTGGATAACGGCAAGAGCCTTGCAGTCGTTGATGATCAGTCCACCCTTGATGATGAATTCCTCCGGATTCATCTTGAACATGCTGAATGTTTCCGGCTTGATACCCTTCAGGATTTCCACGATGGTCTTTCTTGTCAACCCCGTAGCCGTTACCAGCTGACCTATCAGGTCGTATGTCACTTCCTTGCCCACAGCTTCCGTTACATGGATGGTCCGCACATCGCCCTGATTCATTGCCACGCCCGCTTCAAGCGACTCCTTGTCTCTGATTTCATCCATCGAACCGCCTTCTACCACGATGCGGATTTCCGTAACCCTCAACTTTTCATCAAGTTCCTCGATGGCTTTCTTCACAAGACCAGAAGTTTCAAAGCTTACCTGATAGTAGGTGCGGCGGTTGATGCGCTTCCAGAGATTCTGGAACTCCTTCTTGGCAAAATTGTCCTTCTGCAACTTGGCAAGCTTAGGCTTTCTACCATTCTCCGGTCTTACAGCCGCAGGATCAAAGACGGTATCAAGGGCTGCAATAATGCCCTCCCTCCAATCATTAGCCTTACCGAAGTCGAGCCTGTCATTGCGCTTATCCTCAAAATACTGAGCAGTCAAAACACCGTTATCATCCACATAATCTTTACGGATGAGGGCATTATAGATAGCTCTTGCCTGATTGACGTCAAACTTGCCATTGGTTCCATCTGCCATTGTATAAGACCTGCCCTCGAAAAGGTTGGCTGTGATGATGATTGGTCGGTCGGCACAGTCTTCTGCCATTTCCGTCTGCAGTTTCTTGGCGAAATCATCATAGCTCTCGCTGGCTATCACGGTGAGGATATTGGTATCAAACACATGGTCGCCCAATACATCCGCATCCTGGCGTTCACCCTTCTGATTCACGCAAAGGCGCATACCTCGACCCACTTCCTGGCGTTTCTTGGTCTCATTGTCCGAGTTCTTCAGGGTGCAGATCTGGAACACGTTTGGGTTGTCCCAACCTTCCTTCAAGGCGGAGTGCGAGAAGATGAAGCGGACTGGCTCGTTCAGCGAAAGCAATCGCTCCTTATCCTTCATAATCAGGTCGAAGGCACGCTCTTCGTTCTCGCCCTGCCTTTTTTCCTTCGATTCCACCATCTTACTTTTATTATCCATGGAGAAGTATCCCTTGTGCACCTTGAAAGCCGCATTGCGAGGGTCTGAAAGATAGCGCAGATAGGCTTCATCCGTAAATGATGGCAGCATTTCTGAAAGCACTCGGGTATATTCTTCCTCAAACATCTTGGCAAACTTACCCTTGCTGTCCTCACTATCATAGACTTTGTAGCTATCCACATGGTCGATGAAGAACAGACTGAGCACCTTGATATGCTGACCATACAGCTGGCGCTCACGCTCCAGATGGGTGCGGATGGTTTCACGAATCTGAATACGACGGATATAGTCTTCGTTCACACTGCCCACGGCATCGCCTTCATGCAGAGTCTGACCGTTGAGGAAGCGGACGAAGCCCTGCCTTCCGTCTATGCGTTCTACGATGAAGTTGTTGTCATACTCGGCAAGTCCGCCACTCTGCTCCTTCAGGTTGAATCGCTCATCCACGAGTCGGCTAACCTGCTTCGTACCGGTCTGCGTCTTGATGTCGAAGCTGATGCGAGCCTGCGGATTGCCCTTGCCGATGACGATTTCCTCCAGATAGACGTAGCCGTTGGTGGCGGTACTGCCTATCTGCCTGATACCCTTCACCTCAATCTTCTTCACCAGTTTCTGGTTGTAGGCATCGATGGCATCCAGCTTATACACCATATTATATATATCACCCTTGCGGTGGGTGGCGCTATACAGAAGGGTAAAGAGCGGCTTGAACATGGCAATACCCTTACGGGTCTTGTTTTTCTTGTCCACACCCAGCACCGACTGAGGTTCATCGATAATCATGATAGGATGGGTCTGTGCCAGCACGTCGATAGGACGGCGGGAACCGAACTCATCACGGCGTTCGAAGATGATGCGGGCAGCCTTATCAGCTTTCTTCAACTTGCCTTTCTCCATCTTATCGGTTGACTTCTCTTCATCCATAGATGCGTTGAATGCCTGGGTATTGATAATCATCACGTGCATGCCGGCATCGCTGGCAAAGGCATCAATCTTGCTGAGCTGCTTGGAGTTATACATAAAATATTGCATGCGCTTGCCGTATTCCTGGGCAAAATGCTCCTGCATGCTCTCAAAGCTCTTCAATACGCCTTCACGGATGGCGATGCTTGGCACTATCACCACAAACTTGGTCCAGCCATAGCGGGCATTCAGTTCATACATGGTCTTGATATAGGTATAGGTTTTACCCGTACCCGTCTCCATTTCGATGGTGAGGGCGGTACCTACGCCTTGCAGCTGCTGCAGCTGCTCAATGGGTTTCAGTCCTTGCTCTGTCTGTATGGCTCTTACATTCTCGCAGACGGTTTCCGGTGCGAGGATGACGTTCTTGTTGCCAAAGCCTTTTACTACAAAGAGGTCTTGATTAACTCCCTGGTCCACGATATGGTCGCTCAGTCCGTCGCTTTTGGGCTGACCAGTAAAGGCATTAGCCACAGCCAGCGCCGCTTCGGTTTGGAAGCGTTGATGTTTATATCTGAGTTTCATAGGCTTAAATCACTCTAATATTCTTCACTACTTCCTGGTCGCTCCAATCCAGCTTCTGCTTGAAGGTCTCGTATATATTAATCTTGTCGGCATCCTGGGCAAAGCAACTGTCACGGAAAATGACACGCAAAGGCATCTTTTCTGCCATGGCTTTTACTACGTCTTCTGATACGTTCTCGGCGAAGCAGGCAACCAGGTCGCCGTCGTTCACGGTATAGATGGTCTTGTCATCCACCACCTCCTGAGTCATAGGCAGAGAGAGCTGAACGCCCCAGTCGAGCATGCATCCAAAGAGCAGGTCGAGGTCGTTTCTGTCGGTCTTGATATTATTCAGGAACAGATCGAGCTGGTCTTGCTTGAATTCCTTTGGAGAACGCTTTACGTCTTCGTAATTGCCTTCGTCGAGACGGAAGACACGGAAGCCGGTGTCGAGATTCTGCGCCATTAAAGGAAACTGCTCCTTAACTTTTCTTCCAGATCTTCTAAGACGTTCTTTGCCTAATTCGCAGATTGTTGAAAAATGTTCATTAGAAGATTGAGAGGTTTCATCAATTGGCTCCTCTATTTGAACCATAATATATTTAAGGTTCTTTTCTTTTTCGGCATTCTGCTGAATAACTGCATGTCCCGTAGAAGCAGATCCAGAAAAGAAGTCCATAACGATATCGTCTTGAGTTGTGGTAAGACTTATCATTCTTTGAATTAACTTTATTGGTTTTTTACCATTAGAAAACTCAATCCCCCCTTCTTTTGAAAGATTGTTGTAATCAATATCATCCCACAAATTTGAAACACGATCTAAATAATAGTACTCATCTCCGATACGTTCAACATAATCAGACAAGAACATCATCATTCTTCTTTGTTCTCCTTTGTAGAGTATTTCGATACGCTTACCTTCATTTTTCCCTTTTATTGGAATATATTCACAACCAACCATTGGATAATCTAATCCCATAGTCTCATTCATAACACTTTTACGTATACTACTCTGGGCATTTGTTGTTTGGAAGATTTTATTAGCATACTTATTATAAACATCTTCTACAGATATATGATTTTGTTCAGCAAACGCTGTTATAGACATTGTCTCTAGAGACTTGTATCCAAAATATTTCATTCCTTTAGAAGAATCTTCTTTGATTAACACTTTATCTTCTAATTTTGATATAATAGAGGTATACTTCCAGCTTTTACCTTCTTCCTCATAACTTTTAATTCGAGAAAATAATTTCGTTTTTATGAATACAGGATTCATTACAAAATTTGTTTTATCCTTTGCATATAAACACACATATTCGGTAGTTCCTCTCAAAGTTTTTCCTTCCGAACTACCAGAGACACCACCAACTTTAGTTTTTACAGAAACCAAACTGACGAAATTTGATTCACCAAAAACTTCATTACATATTTTTAGTAAATTATGTACTTCATTTTCATCTATATGAATGAATATAGCACCATCTTGGGATAACAATGAGTTTGCAACGAGAAGTCTACTATATATCATAGAACACCAATCCGAATGGAATCTTCCATTAGAATTTTGATTTTTTCTAAAACGATTACCAAATTCATCTATATCTCCAGACAGAATCGAGTAATCATTCGAAGATATAGTATAATCATCAGGATATAAGAAAGAATCACTACCTGTATTGTAAGGCGGATCAATATAAATCATCTTTACCTTACCCAGATAAGACTTCTGGAGAAGTTTAAGCACTTCGAGGTTATCTCCCTCAATATAAAGGTTTTGGGTGTTGTCCCAATCCACGCTATCCTCCTTTACAGGACGCAGCGTCTTCTTAATAGGCTTCAAAACTTCGGCACGAGCTGCCTGCTTGCCAACCCAGTTGAACTCGTATGCCTCAGGAGCATCTTCTACTGCGTTGTCACCAAGAAGCTGGCGAAGTACGTCAAAATTAACTACACGTTTTGCCCCCCCATATCAGGGTCGGCTACCTCCGTAAAGCACGAAGGCGCAATCTGATAAAGCGCATCCAGATTCAGCTGCGCTCCATCTGCCGACTGCAATTCCATTCTATTTGGTCTATCCATATAATTTATTATTTTTATTATTGCTTGCTATTTTTCTCCAATTCTGCCTCAATATCCTCAATACTAGGTAATGAACTCTTAAACTCTGTAGGCAGCAAGTTTACCCCCTCAAACTCAGAGATTCCTATCGGCTGATTATAACCTTCAAGAGAATATTGCGCAAATATATTATCTTTCGATTTACAGATGAGCAAACCAATCGTAGGATTGTCAGCATCACTCTTAAGTGTATGGTTTACAAACGACATGTAGGCTGATAGTTGTCCCAGATATGAAGGTTCAAACTCGGTAACTTTCACCTCTATCACCACATCACCCTTTATCTTGTCAAGGATGAACTTATGGTGTGTCCATGGTATTGAAAAAAGCATCTCCGCAATGTCTTGCTCCTTTTCTCCAACTTGAGGTAAGAATTGAACAGAATGTGGTGTTTCAATTTTTCCCCCAACTTGGGGGAAATTTATAACTATCTGAGAATAAGTAGCATAGAACTTTTTGATATAATAGAGATTCGTCTTAGAAAAACCATTCTCTTCCGGCATAGCATCCTTCAAATCCTGACTCAGCGTTTTCATAATGCCTTCACCCCATCGCTCTTCAATATTCATATTTACCATATCTCGCCCAAGCTGCCAATAGTATATCAGCAACTCACGATTCACCTTCACAGCAGCCTTAATCTGTGCACTGCGAAAGCGATGTTTCAAATCCGCAACCCATACGGCATATTCTTTATCTGTTGATATTAATTTGCTCATATATCTATTGATTATTTAGTTCATTTTTTTCTTTTTCCCACTCAGCAACCTTCTTCTTCAACGCCCGAGTCTCGGCGTTCAGAAAAAGAGGCTGCAGCTATTGACACATGAGATCCTTTAGATAATTTGGTCTTCAAATCATCTATCACCCGTTCTGATATGTTGTTTATAACCTTAATCAATTCCATGTTCAATTCGTTGATTTTTATAAAGTTACGTTGTTCCTAAGTTTTACTTTATTTATTTTATCCTTCAAAAGTACAACAATATTTTGGAACAAGCAAGAGATTTCTTCAAAAGTTTCAGAAAAAGTTTTTCAGCAGCATGTTGACAAGCAAATGAAATCACCCCCAAATCCGCAACTAAGCCCTTTCAGCCTGTTCAACCGTACAGTTAGAAAAGGTGCCGCATTATTACAACTACCAGCTGATACCGCCTAGCGGACTTGCGTTCTTGAAAAACTAAAAAAGGGTGCGTTATAGACTTATGACACACCCTCTTATATCTTGTCAAGAAAACCTATTAATACTTCTTTGCCAACGACTTCAATGTCGTTTCACACCATCCCCTCGGCAGCTTACTATATTGGGGATTATCACAAGTGATTGATGCGTTTGAGCAATTGTTTAATCTTCCTCTAATTTCTTTATTTCTTCATTCTCCTCAAACTCCTCAATCCATTCCTTCACCTTGGCTTGCAGCAAGGCTTTGTCG
>ENA-OWPL01001281-OWPL01001281.1-human-gut-metagenome-genome-assembly--contig:-NODE-1281-length-15083-cov-9.639140_pt1 | contig 15083 bp, 11 predicted proteins | sample MGYA00248263_ERZ651844 | MGnify/ENA primary metagenome ERZ651844 (study PRJEB26924, sample SAMEA4378256) | human gut metagenome | biome: human gut; feature: human-associated habitat; material: faeces...
TGGTACGCTTGACTGCCACATATACATTCTCCGTAGGAAAATCAAGAAGGCACGATGGCAAGATTCTTACAGAATCAAGTAAAGACAATACCGGTTTAGGTAAGTTTAATACACCACAGATAAGTAAATAAAATGAAACGCTTCCCCTTTATAAAGCAAAAAGATTCAATGTAATGTGGGGTGGCTTGCCTTGCATCTATATGCGAATATTATGGAAAGAAGTATTCAACCCAATTCATTTCAAAACTTTGTTCGTGTACCCCTACAGGTAGGGTGTTCAAAATCCGCAATTTTTTCTGCACGATTTTTGACCCAATAAACGTCATAACTCATTGATATTCTGCAACAATTATATGCATAATGTATAGGAATGGAAATCCTGCACGATTTAAAAAATGCAGTTTATTGATTTACTGTTAGTTAGGTGGATATTTGGGGGACAAATTGGACATAAGAATTATGAGGATTTTGAACACCCTACCTTTAGGGGTGCATTCTATGTTTAATTATAGTATTGACAACGCTCGTTTCAAATGTCGTTTTCGTTAAACGACTCTTTCAAACCATTAGGTGCAAAAACGGTACATGCAATTTATTTCGTTTTCTTCAATCCCTTGTACGCAAGGAATGCGACGACGAGGGCAGCGAGGGCGAGCAGAACGTAGCCTATCTCGTGGCTGTACTGCAGAGCCTGCTCGTAAACATCCTTTGTGGTCTTAAGGTTGGTGTACTTGTAGATGCCCCAACCGATCATGGCGAGCACCGTGTTCCATACGCCTGCACCGAGAGTGGTATAGAGGAGGAACTTGCCTACGTGCATACCTGAGAGACCCGCAGGGATGCTGATAAGCTGGCGTACAGCCGGCACGAGGCGTCCGAAGAATGTAGACGTAGCGCCATGCTTGCGGAAGAATGTTTCGGCTTTCTCAACGGCGGTGCGGTCGATGAGGCACATGTGACCGATGCGGCTGTCTGCAAACTTGTAGATGATAGGTCTGCCGAGCCACTTGGCAAGGTAATAGTTGATGAGCGCACCGAGATCGGCACCGATTGTGGCGAACACCACGACGAGCACAAAGCTCATGCCGCTGTCAGGGTCCATGGCCTTCCATGCTGCTGGCGGAACAACCACCTCGGATGGAAAGGGAATGAACGAACTCTCGATAGCCATAAACAGGGTGACAACCCAATAGTTGAGGTTGTCGAGGATCCAAAGGAAAAGCTCTGCTGTATTCATTTCTTTTTACTTTTTACTCTTTTATTTTTAAAGATATGCTTTTTGTGGGTGCGTGGGTATGGGCAGGATGCCCATATTCTTCTACTGGGTGCGTGGGTATGGCAGGGATGCCATACCCTCCTACTCTTTTACTTTTTCATAGTCGAAGTAATCCTTCGGGTCCATGCCCGTGGGGAAGTATTCGCCGAGCACCTTGCGTGCTTCCGATGGGTTCTGCTGACAGGCTATGTTGAGATACTTCAAGTATTCGTCACGCTTCTGCAGCTGTCGGCAGCACGAAGCAAGGTAGGCCGCACCCTCGTCGCCTGGATTGTGGTGCGCTTCGTGATAGGTTTTGAACATGCGGTATGCTATGGTAGGGTATCCACAGTCGTACACCGAGATGGCTATGCGGAAGAAAATCTCGTGAGAGAAGTGAGTGGCTTGCAAGGCTTCAACGAAACTCTTTATTGCTTCTTTCACTCTACCATGCTCTAAGAGAATATGACCACGTATTACGTTTATCTCGCTATGGTTGCAATCGGGGTCGTTGTCGGTCTCGGCAAGACATTCGAGTGCCTGTTCTATATGTCCGAGTTGTGAGAGAGTGAATGCACGACATTGGTTCACTTCCGATGTGCTAATATTGTATTTTTTGAAACATTCCAACGCCTTGTTATACTGCGGCATAGCCTCCTCCGGTCTGCCCATGTTGAGCAGGCAGTTGCCTACGAACATATATGCAGCACCCTCCTCCGGACAGAGTTTGAGGAAACGCTGGTAGTAGTCCATTGCCTCGGTGAAGTTACCAAGCGAGAACAGACCGTTAGCCTTGTTGAGCAGTGCCTCCTCGTCCTCGGGGTCGATAGCTATGGAGTATTCGCTCGACGTTATCGAGTCGTTGATGCGGTTGCTCATGAGCTGCGTTACGGCGAGTGAGTTCCAGTACTTGCCCGAGTAAGGGTCTTCGTCGAGCAGCTGTTCGAATATTTGTTCGCTCTGCTCGTAGTCGCCCTTGGCGAAAGCAATGCGTGCTTTCACCTCACGATAGTCGAGCAGGTCATCCTCGTCGCTCATGGCAAGCCACTTGGCTGCTATGTCGGGTTGGTTATAATCGATAAAAATAGTAGCTATGTCGAGTACATAGTCGGGCACGTCGTCCTCGTCAATCTGGTGCATCGCATTGTTAAGGAAGTTATCAGCTTCCTCAACATTGCCACGTGTAATCATAATCTCGGCTTGCAGATAAAGACAGTCGAGGTCGAGCTGGTCGGAAATCATGTCAGCGTAGTGTTGCGCTGTGTCGATGTCTTTATTGTCGATAAGAGCTATGCGTCCCTTGAACACCAATGGCATAGCTGCTCCTGGGTGTAGTTGGATGGCATAGTCAAGAACGTCAACAGCTTCCTTTCTCTTGCCACTGTCATAGTAATATTCAGCAATGTCCGACAGCTCGTCGCTGCCGAAGTACTCTGGATGGTCTTCTTGCAGCGACGATTCGTATCGGTGTAGTGTCTCTTGAAATTCGGGACTGTTGAAATAATTCTCTTTTTTCTCCATCAAAGTTTTACTTGTTTTGCTTTGCCCAAGCGTCCTTCAGACCCACAGTCTTGTTGAACACGGGGTTCTCGGCTGTAGAGTCGAGGTCTGCCATGAAGTAGCCGATGCGTTGGAACTGCAGATACTGTCCCGGCTTGCAGTCGGCAGCGTAGTTCTCAACGTAGCAGTTCTCGATAGTTTTGAGGCTCTCCGGGTTGAGCAGTTCGCGGAAGTCGCGCTCGTCAGCCGACGGGTTCTCAACGCAGAACAGACGGTCGTAAACGCGCACCTGAGCCTTGTGGCAGTGGTCGGCAGATACCCAGTGGAGTGTGCCCTTCACCTTGCGGTTGGCGCCCTCAAGTCCGCTCTTGCTGAGCGGGTCGTACTCAGCCTGAATCTCGATGATGTTGCCCTCGGCATCCTTTGTGCAGCCAGTGCACTTCACGATGTAGGCGTTCTTCAGACGTACCTCCTTGCCCGGAGTCATGCGGAAGAACTTCTTCGGAGCATCCTCCATGAAGTCGTCGCGCTCGATCCAAAGATTGCGCGAGAAGGTGATGGTGTGTGTGCCGTCAGCCTCGTTCTCCGGATTGTTAATAGCCTCCATCTCCTCAGTCTGACCCTCAGGATAGTTGGTGATGACGAGTTTAACCGGGTTGAGCACGGCAGACACGCGCAGCGCACGCTTGTTCAAGTCCTCGCGAACGGCAGCCTCGAGCAGCGCCATGTCGTTGAGAGCGTCGAATTTGGTGTAGCCGATTGAGTCGATGAACTTGCGTACTGACTCGGGCGAGTAGCCGCGGCGACGCATACCCGAGAGTGTCGGCATACGCGGGTCGTCCCAACCCGACACGAACTTCTCCTCAACGAGAGCCAGGAGCTTGCGCTTCGACATCATTGTGTATGTAAGGTTCAGACGGTTGAACTCGATCTGACGCGGGCGGAAGTCGTGCAGATTCTCTGTCTCGCCGCGCATCTCCTTCAGATAGTCGATGAACTTGTCGTAGAGTGGGCGGTGAGGTACGAACTCGAGTGTACAGATAGAGTGGGTTACACCCTCGAAGAAGTCGCTCTGTCCGTGAGCGAAGTCGTACATCGGATAAGCGTGCCACTTCGTGCCTGTGCGGTGGTGTGGGGTGTGGATGATGCGATAGATGATAGGGTCGCGGAAGTGCATATTCGGGTTAGCCATGTCGAGCTTTGCACGGAGCACCATGCTGCCCTCCACAGCCTCTGGAGTGTTCATCTTGTTGAACAACTTGAGGCTCTCCTCAACGGGGCGGTCGCGGTAAGGCGAAGCAACGCCCGGAGTGGTAGGTGTGCCCTTCTGCTCAGCAATCTGCTCAGCAGTCTGCTCGTCGATGTAAGCGTGTCCGTTCTGGATCATCCACACAGCGAAGTCCCAAAGCTTCTCGAAATAGTCGGAAGCATAGTATATGTTACCCCATTTGAAACCAAGCCAAGAGATGTCGTTGAGAATGTTCTCAACGTACTCGTTGTTCTCCTTTGTAGGATTGGTGTCGTCGAAGCGCAGGTTGCACACTCCATTGTACTTTTCAGCCACGCCGAAGTCCATGCAGATAGCCTTAGCGTGTCCGATGTGCAGATAACCATTAGGCTCTGGCGGGAAACGCGTCTGTATGCGTCCGGCGTTCTTGCCCTCAGCGAGGTCCTGCTCAACGAGCTGCTCTACAAAACTCAAATTCTTCTCTTCTACTGTCTTTTCTTCTGTAATTGCCATATATTTAGACTTTTTCTGTTTCTTTCTTTCGTTACATTATGATATAGTATCGTGCAAAGTTACGATTTTTCAGTGATGTGCGCAATTTTATACTATCAATAATTTTTTTATTTCATTCGATTTTGTTACTTTTGCGTTCAGATTAATAATAATCGAAAGTCAATATAAATTAACTTAAATAAATATCAGAGTTATGAAACCAACACTTTTCCTCCTCGCTGCAGGTATGGGAAGCCGTTACGGCGGACTGAAGCAGCTCGACGAGCTCGGTCCTCACGGTGAGACAATCATGGATTATAGTATCTACGACGCAATCAATGCTGGCTTTGGCAAGCTTGTGTTCGTTATCCGTAAGGATTTTGAGGACGACTTCCGTCGCATTGTTCTTTCTAAATATGAAGGCCATATCCCTTGCGAGCTCGTGTTCCAAAGCCTCGATGCGCTGCCCGAGGGCTTTACATGTCCTGAGGGTCGCACAAAACCTTGGGGTACTAACCATGCGCTGATGATGGGTGCAAGCGTTATCAATGAGCCGTTCGCTGTGCTCAACTGCGACGACTTCTACGACCGCGACGCATTCCGTGTAATGGGCAAGTGGCTCAGCGAGTTGCCAGAGGGTTCTACAGGTAAGTATGCTATGGTCGGTTTCCGCGTAGGTAACACTCTTTCTGAGAGTGGCACTGTAAGCCGTGGCGTATGTGAGAACGATGAACATCATCACCTGACATCTGTTGTAGAGCGCACCAAGATTCAGCGCTTCGACGGCGTTGTTAAGTATCTCGACGACGACAACGAGACATGGGTAGAGATACCTGATACAACACCGGTATCTATGAACTTCTGGGGATTCACACCCGACTACTTCAAGCACAGTGAGGAGTACTTCAAGGCGTTCCTCTCTGACCCGAAGAACATGGAGAACCTCAAGAGCGAGTTCTTCATCCCATTGATGGTAGACAAGCTCATCCACGACGGCACCGCTACTTGCGAGGTGCTCGACACGACATCTAAGTGGTTCGGCGTGACCTATCCGGAGGATCGTCCGGACGTAGTGGCTAAGTTCCAGAAACTTGCCGACGAGGGTGTTTATCCTGCAAAGATGTTCTAAACCACATCGCAATATTTATTATCATTATAGCGAGGAGCTGCGCAGAAACCATTCGTTTCGGCGTAGCTCCTCGTTCTTTATTGCTATTTACTCCGTGTTTTTGTTTGCGTTCTCATTAAAAAATAGTAATTTTGCAGCCGTAAATAAATGTAGCAGTATCGTTTACTATATACATTATATTATATAGAGTGCTTGATAAACCTCTTAAAAAACAAGATTATGCAGAAAAACAAGAAAACCGTGAGTGTGCTGTTTTTGCTTTTCAGTACGCTTTTCTGCGTTTGTCTTATTACGGCAAACGTGCTTGAGACAAAGCAAATTGCGTTAGGTCCGATTAGTGTAACAGGCGGATTAATCGTCTTCCCCGTTTCGTACATCATCAACGACTGCGTTTGTGAGGTATGGGGCTATGGAAAAACCCGATTGCTGATATGGTTGGGTTTCGCTATGAACTTCATCTTTGTCCTCTTTGGAGCATTGTGCGACATATTGCCCGCTGCACCTTACTGGCATAACGAAGAAGGCTTTCATGCAGTATTCGGTCTTGCGCCACGTATCGCATTCGCATCATTCTTGGCGTTCATCGTCGGTTCGTTCGTCAATGCTTACGTGATGAGTCGCATGAAACTCTCGTCGGGCGGCAAGAACTTCTCGGCTCGCGCCATACTCAGTACGGTATACGGCGAGGCTGCCGACTCGATTATCTTCTTCCCGTTGGCACTTGGAGGAGTAATCCCGATGAGCGAATTGCCAGTGTTGATGATTTCTCAAGTAGTGTTGAAGACCCTCTACGAGATAATCGTTCTGCCTCTTACCATACGCGTGGTGCGCTGGACAAAGAAGTTCGAGGGCGAGGACAACTTCGATACCGGAATGAACTATAGCATTTGGCGAATATTCAATATTTAAGACAACGTTCAGAGGTTAATGTGCTTTAAAATATAGTATATATAAAATGTAGTATATATAATAAGTATATAAATGGCAACAAATTCAGATAATCGCCGCGACGAAGGCTTGCAGGCACTCGGAGCGAAGACAAAGTATCGTGACGACTATGCGCCGGAAGTGCTTGAGACGTTTGTCAACAAGCATCAGGGCAACGACTACTGGGTGCGTTTCAACTGTCCGGAGTTCACGTCGCTGTGTCCGATTACCGGTCAGCCCGACTTTGCGGAGATACGCATATCGTATGTGCCGGACGTAAAGATGGTGGAGAGCAAGAGCTTGAAGCTCTATCTGTTCAGCTTCCGCAATCATGGCGACTTCCACGAGGACTGCGTGAACATAATTATGAAAGACCTCGTGAAGCTTATGGATCCTAAGTATATCGAGGTGACTGGTCTCTTCACACCGCGTGGAGGCATTTCTATATGGCCTTATGCCAACTACGGCAAGCCAGGAACAAAGTATGAAAAGCTCGCAGAACGTCGTTTTGAGGAGCACGATTTGCGTGGATAATAACATCGTTAGGTGCAGTTGTGGGCAACTGCACCTTTTCTCGTATATAATAACTACCTAAAAATTAATGTAATAAGTATGAAGAAAATCTTTTGTACAGTGATGATGGCACTTGCAATGTCTGCCGGTGTTTCTGCCGAAAATGCTGCTAACAGCACAGCCGGAACCGCAACAGACAAGGCTGTTGCGAACAAGTATGTGCCAACAGAAGGCAACCTCGCAGCACGCTCTCATTTCCAAGACTCTAAGTTCGGCATCTTCCTCCATTGGGGACTTTACAGTATGCTCGCCACCGGCGAGTGGACAATGACAAACAACAATCTTAACTACAAGGAATACGCCAAGCTTGCAGGTGGTTTCTATCCCTCAAAGTTCAGTGCACGCGAGTGGGTGTCAGCAATCAAGGCTTCCGGTGCAAAGTATATCTGCTTCACAACACGCCACCACGAGGGCTTCTCAATGTTCCATACAAAATATTCAGACTATAACATCGTTGACGCTTCGCCGTTCAAGCGCGACGTCGTGAAGGAACTTGCCGACGAGTGTCATCGTCAGGGCATCGGTTTGCACTTCTACTACTCGCACATCGACTGGGGACGCGAGGATGCTCCGCTCGGACGCACCGGTCTCGGCACCGGCCGCCCGAAAGAGGCGCAGAACTGGGACAGCTACTATCAGTTCATGAACAATCAGCTCACAGAGTTGCTCACCAACTATGGCGAGGTGAACGCTATCTGGTTCGACGGCTGGTGGGATCAGGATATCAATCCGTCGTTCGACTGGCGCTTGCCCGAGCAGTATGCGCTCATACATAAGCTGCAGCCCTCTTGCCTTATCGGCAACAACCACCACTCTCAGCCGTTCGACGGCGAAGACTTTCAGATGTTCGAACGCGACCTTCCAGGCGAGAATACTGCCGGTCTGTCGGGTCAAGCAATCAGCAAACTTCCGCTTGAGACCTGCGAGACCATGAACGGCATGTGGGGCTACAAGATTACTGACCAGAACTATAAATCTACCAAGACTCTCATTCATTATCTCGTGAACGCTGCCGGACGCAACGCCAATCTGCTTATGAACATCGGTCCTCAGCCAGACGGCTGTCTGCCTGAGGTTGCTGTGCAGCGCTTGAAAGAGATGGGCGAGTGGATGAAGGTTTACGGCGAGACAATCTACGGCACACGTGGCGGACTCGTTGCTCCGCACGATTGGGGTGTGACAACACAGAAGGACAACCGTCTCTTTGTGCATATTCTCAACTTGCAGGACCGCTCACTCTTCCTGCCTATCGGCTCGAAGAAGATTCGCAAGGCTGTCGACTTCGCCACACGCAAGGCTGTAAAGACACAGAAATGCGACGGTGGCGTGCTGATTTCTCTCGACGAAGTGCCCACAGATGTTGACAAAGTAATAGAAATTCAGCTCTAATATTTACTAAAAAAGCGTTGATATTACTGAGTAATTGAATTTTTTTCTCTAATTTTGCATATTTGAAGAGGTGTGCAGTGGCTTAAAGTCACGCTATCTCTTCAAATTGCGTTATACGAACAATAAAAAAATCAACTAATAGAGATGAAAAAGAAAATCCAGTTCAGTCTCGTTTATCGAGATATGTGGCAGTCTTCTGGCAAGTTCCAGCCACGCAAAGACCAGTTGGAGCGCATTGCTCCCGTGATTATCGATATGGGTTGCTTTGCCCGTGTTGAGACTAACGGCGGAGCTTTCGAGCAGGTGAACCTTCTCGCAGGCGAGAATCCAAACGATGCAGTACGCGCTTTCTGCAAGCCTTTCAATGAGGTAGGTATCAAGACCCACATGCTCGACCGTGGTCTTAACGCTCTGCGTATGTACCCCGTGCCTGACGACGTTCGCGCCCTCATGTACAAGGTGAAGGCAAAGCAGGGTACAAACATCACACGTATCTTCGATGGTCTGAACGACGTTCGCAATATCATTCCGAGCATCAAGTGGGCTAAGGAAGGCGGCATGACTCCGCAGTGTGCTCTCTGCATCACCAACTCTCCGGTTCACACTCTGGAGTACTACATGAACATTGCCGATCAGCTCATCGCTGCCGGCGCAGAGGAAATCTGCTTGAAGGATATGGCTGGTATCGGTCAGCCTGCATTCCTCGGCAAACTCACAAAGATGATCAAGGACAAGTATCCTGAAATCATCATCCAGTATCACGGTCACTCAGGTCCTGGTCTCTCAATGGCTTCAATCCTTGAGGTTTGCCAGAACGGTGCTGACATCATCGATACAGCTATCGAGCCGTTGTCATGGGGTAAGGTGCATCCGGACGTTATCTCTGTTATCAGCATGTTGAAGAACGAGGGCTTCGAAGTTCCCGAAATCAACATGAGTGCATACATGAAGGCTCGCGCCATGACCCAGGAGTTCATCGACGAGTGGCTCGGCTACTTCATCAACCCTGGCAACAAGATCATGTCTTCGCTCCTCCTCGGTTGCGGTCTGCCTGGCGGTATGATGGGTTCAATGATGGCTGACCTCGGCGGTATGCGTACCACTATTAATAATGTGCGCAAGAAGAACGGCCTTGACGAACTCTCCATGGACGACCTCCTCATCAAGCTCTTCGACGAGGTGGAGTATGTATGGCCACGCGTAGGCTATCCTCCATTGGTTACTCCGTTCTCACAGTACGTGAAGAACATCGCCCTCATGAACCTTCTCACTCTCGAGCAGGGCAAGGGACGCTTCGTTATGATGGACGACTCTATGTGGGGTATGATTCTCGGCAAGTCGGGTAAGATTCCTGGAACTATCGATCCGGAGCTTGTTGAACTTGCAAAGAAGCAGGGTCGTGAGTTTACCGATGTTGACGCTCACACACTTCTCACAGACGCTCTCGACGACTTCCGCAAGGAGATGGCAGAAAACGGATGGGAGTGCGGTCAGGACGACGAAGAGCTTTTCGAGCTCGCTATGCACCCAGAGCAGTATCGCAACTACAAGAGCGGTCAGGCCAAGAAGAACTTCCTCGCCGACCTTCAGAAGCTCAAGGATGCCAAACTCGGTGCTAACCTCTCTCCCGAGCAACTCAGTGCTTACAAGCACGCCAAGGCAGACGCTGTTGTTGCTCCGGTTAAGGGTGACATCTTCTGGGAGTTCTCAGGCGAGGGCGAGTGCGCACCTACTGTAGAGCCGTTCATCGGCAAGGAGTACAAGGAGGGCGATGTGCTCTGCTACATCCAGGCTCCTTGGGGCGAGTTTGTAGAGGTGCCGGCTGCTCTTGGTGGCAAGCTCGTTGAGATCAACGCAAAGCGTGGCTCAAAGGTACAGAAGGGCGACGTGATTGCATACATCGAGCGCGAGCACGAGCACGAGTAAAAATATATGTATAAGCAAATAATCGACAAATACTACGTAGGATGTGATGCGTTGCGTCATATCCTACTCACTCATAGCCAATCTGTAGCGCAACGTGCGCTGCAGATTGCTTCGTTACATCCCGAACTACATATCGACTGCAACTTTGTAGAGCAGGCTGCGATGCTTCACGACATCGGAATCATCCGCGTAGATGCCCCAGGTATAGAGTGTCACGGCACGGAGCCGTACATACGTCATGGTGTCTGTGGTGCTGAGATGCTGCGCAGCGAGGGATTGCCAGAGCGTTACGCCCGTGTCTGCGAGCGTCATACCGGCGCCGGACTGACCCTCGACGACATCGTTTCGCAAGATCTGCCATTGCCACATCAGGATATGCAACCCGAAACAATAGAGGAGAAACTTATCTGTTATGCCGATAAGTTCTACTCGAAGACACATCTCGACCGCGAGAAGACCATTGAACAGGCAGAACGTTCGCTCGCCAAGTTCGGTGGCGACACATTGGCACGGTTCCGCAAGATGAAGGAACTCTTTGAGCCAGAGAAGTAAACAACAAGAACCAACATTATTCAAATTGAGAACAAAGACAGCTATAGCCCTATTGCTTTGCGCCATCATGTTTGTGATGGCAAGTGCTGACGCACCCTCTAAGCAACGCAAGAAGAGAGAGAAAGTTCTTCGCGACTCAATAGAGATAAGTGATATTGCGGATACCATTTTGCGCGATTCGTTGTTGTCGGCTAACGACACTATGCTTACTCTTACTGTTGACACAACGCTCGCATTAGGCGTTGACACAACCAAGATGGACTCTCTGCAACTCGCTATATACCACCACAATAAGGCTATCGACGACTCCATACGCCTCGACTCAATCAACCGCCAACGTGCGGGAGGCATCAACTCTCCAGTAAACTATTCGGCAAACGACTCGCTCGTGTACGACGCCGTCACGAAGACAGCACGTCTATATGGCAGCTCCACCGTGAAATACGAGAATATGGACCTCGCTGCCGAGCGCATACATATGAGCATCGACTCATCCTTAGTACACGCTACCGGAGCCAAGGACAAGGCTGACACCACCGGCATGACACTCTTCGGCACACCCGTGTTCTCTATGGGCTCTGACAAGTACGAGAGCGACACCATGGCGTTCAACTTCAAGACAAAGAAAGGCCTCATCAGCAACGTGTACACACAGCAGGAGGACGGCTTCTTGCGTAGCGAGATATCAAAGCGCAGTCCGAACGGCGACATCTTTCTTCAGCACGGTCGCTATACCACTTGCGATGCCGAGCACCCCGACTTCTATATAGCTCTTTCGCGTGCAAAGGTGCGCCCGGGTAAGGAGGTCGTGTTCGGACCGGCTTATCTCGTGGTTGCCGATGTGCCTCTGCCGTTTGCCATTCCTTACGGTTTCTTCCCGTTCACCAAGAGCTATTCGAGCGGCTTCATCATGCCTACATACGGCGACGAGAGCAACCGCGGCTTCTATCTGCGCGACGGTGGCTACTACTTTGCCATCAGCGACAAAATGGACCTCAAGCTCCTCGGCGAAATATACACAAAAGGCTCATGGGGACTCTCAGCTGCCATGAACTACACCAAGCGCTATCGCTTCAGCGGCAGTTTCTATGCAAGTTTTCAGAACACACAGACCGGCGACAAGGGAATGCCCGACTTCACCCGTCAGAAAAGCTTCAAGATACAGTGGAGCCACCGTCAGGATCAGAAGGCAAACCCTTACAGCTCGCTCTCAGCCAGCGTCAACTTCGCTACGTCGAGCTACGAGCGCAACAACCTCAGCTCGCTCTATAATCCGCAGACCCTCACCCAGTCTACACGCACGTCGTCTGTGTCGTGGAGCACAACGTTCTCGAGTATCGGTTTGTCGCTCAGTTCCACAGCCAACCTCTCGCAGAATATGCGCGACTCGTCGATAGCGATGACTCTGCCCGACCTCAACATCTCGCTCTCGCGTTTCTACCCTTTCAAGCGTAAGCACGCTGCGGGCGACGAGCGCTGGTACGAGAAAATCTCGATGTCGTACACGGGTCACATCTCCAACAGCATCAACACGAAGGAGGACAAGCTGCTGCACTCGAATCTTATCAAGGACTGGCGCAACGGCTGGAACCACTCGATACCTATCAGTGGCAACTTCACGCTGTTCAACTACATCAACATTTCGCCGTCGTTCAACTTCCAGGACCGCATGTACACGCACAAGGTGATGCGCTCGTGGGATGCTGGTGCGCAGCGCGAGGTGTGCGATACTATATACGGTTTCAACAACGTGTACAACTATAGTATGTCTATCGGTGCGTCGACGAAGCTTTACGGTTTCTATATGCCGAGCCGTAAGATATTCGGCGATAAGATTCAGGCTATTCGCCACGTGCTGACTCCGTCTGTGAGCTTCAGTTATGCGCCCGATTTCAGTGCGTCGCGCTATGGCTACTACAAAACTTATCAGCGTACGAACGCTGACGGTTCGGTGGACTTGGTGGAGTACTCGCCTTATAAGGATCAGCTCTTCGGCGTACCGGGTAAGGGCAAGACGGGCAACATCGCGTTCGACCTCTCGAACAATGTGGAGATGAAGGTGAAGAGCAGTAAGGACTCAACGGGTTTCAAGAAGCTTAGTATTATCGACGAACTCGGTCTGTCGATGAGCTACAATATGGCTGCCAAAGAAAAACCGCTTTCCGACCTCACCATGCGCATCCGCTTGAAGTGGTGGAAGAACTACACGTTCAACATGACGGCTGTCTTTGCGTCGTATGCTTACGAGCTTGACAAGAACGGTCGTCCTTATGTGGGTAATCATACGCTTTGGGGTATGGGCAAGTTCGGACGCTTCCAGGGTACGTCGCAGAACTTCTCGTTCACGCTGACGCCCGACAAGATTAAGAAATGGTTCGGCGGTGGCGACGACAAGGAGCGCAAGAAGCGTAACGGAAAGGACGAGGAGGACGGCATTGACACCGACGTGGAGTCGAACGTGGACGACACGATGGTGAACGCCCAGCGCAGCACGCGCAAGAAGAGTGGGGGTGGCAAGGCTGAAACGGATGCTGACGGCTACATGCGCTTCAACATGCCCTGGTCGCTCACTTTCGGCTACGGCATCACCATGCGCGAGAACACGGGTGGCAAGTTCAACACGAAGACGATGCGCTATCCGTACAAGTTCTCGCAGAACCTGAACGTTAGTGGTAACTTGCGGCTTAGCGACGGCTGGAACATCTCGTTCTCGAGCGGTTACGACTTCGACCAGAACAAGCTCTCAATGACTACGGCTTCGCTGCAGCGCGACCTGCATTGCTTCAACATGGCGTGCTCCGTAGTGCTTGCTCCGTACACAAGCTATAACTTCTCGTTCCGTTGCAACGCTGCTACGCTCACCGATGCGCTGAAGTATGACAAGCGTTCGGGTTACAGCAACGCCGTGCAGTGGTACTAAAAGTGTGGTGAGATGTTCTTGCTCTGGCAAGCGGCAAAGCCGAGCGGAATGAAGAATAAAAAAAGCCTATGGATTCATTATTTCTACTTCAGTTTGCATGTTTCATATTCATGCTTGTCAATGCCTTCTTCGTGGCACTCTCTCATCTGCATGTAAGATGGGAAAACAAGCGGTATGAGCGTTCACGGTGGATGATTGTTGTCGCCATGATAGGACTGGCGATACAATATGCGGTGCAGATGGTTTTCGGATTCCGTGCTGCTGACGACAGTCTTGGGGCGGTCATCAACATTCTCGTCTATACGCCCTGCTTCTCGCTTATCTCTTTAGGTATCTACAACATAGAGACCACACGTTCCAACCTCAGAAAGATGATACTGATGTGTAGTGGCATTTATGCTGCCATCATTGTGGCCTTTTGTGTGGGTATCAGTCTTCATCATAGTCTGTATATCAGAGAGGGGCTTTATGTGATGCTTGCGTTGTTTTGCCTAAGTGTTTTATATTGCATATACATGATTATTCAGGAGATGATCAGGCGTAAGAATATGTTGGAGACAATGGCTGCAACGGATATGTTGCCTTACGTGAGATATTCGCGTGCAAGTGTAATCATTCTCTGGCTCGCAGTTCTCGCTATGCCGATTGCCATCTTTTCCACCACCTTATTATATATAGTAGGTCCTGCCGTATTGCTTGCCCTGCTGTTCTTCAATCTTACGTTTATCGCTCTCGGCAGCAGTTATGTCCCTACCGAAGAACTTCTGGATAAAGAAGAGGAAAATAAAGGTTCTTCGAGAACAAGATATATGAGAAGTGGGGGGGGTATCGTCAGGTTCCTGCAAAAAAAGCAAGACCGATAGTATCAGTACAGAATCCTTACAACAGATTTCAGAGGAGCGCAGAAACTTTATCCAAAACAGTCTTGACCAATGGTGTAGGGATTTGGGCTATAAGGATTGCAATGTGAACATGTTGACGCTTTCTCGTATGCTTTGTATATCAAAGAACGATTTGAGCCTGTTTTTCGATCAATGCTTGCACTCTAACTTCCGAATATGGCTCAGCGAGATACGTTTCAACGCTGCAAAGAAGATGATGTTGGAATATCCAGATTATAGCAACGACATCATTTCTGCCGAGTGTGGATTCTCTTGTCGCACTCATCTTTACCGAATCTTCAAGACAAAAG
>ENA-OWPL01001282-OWPL01001282.1-human-gut-metagenome-genome-assembly--contig:-NODE-1282-length-15068-cov-2.978952_pt1 | contig 15068 bp, 9 predicted proteins | sample MGYA00248263_ERZ651844 | MGnify/ENA primary metagenome ERZ651844 (study PRJEB26924, sample SAMEA4378256) | human gut metagenome | biome: human gut; feature: human-associated habitat; material: faeces...
AAACAGCAGATTCAATTGTAATTTACTCAAAAAAGAGTACTACCCCAACTACAAGGACTCTTTCTTTTTTACTTTTGTAAAAAGTAAAATCAAGGTCCGAACATGATGACGACACAAGAGCGATACCGCGGCATTATCGGATGGTTTCAACAGCACATGCCGATTGCCGAAAGCGAACTCCATTTTGACAATCCCTACCAACTGCTCGTAGCGGTTATTTTATCAGCCCAGTGTACCGACAAACGGGTAAACATGACCACACCGGCTCTGTTCGACCGGTTCCCGACACCTCAACAGATGGCCGAGGTTGATCCCGAGGAGATTTATCCCTACATCAAAAGCATCTCCTACCCAAATAACAAAGCCAAAAATCTCTCCGCTATGGCTCGGATGCTGTGCAGCGAATTCGGTGGCGTTGTACCTTCGGAGATTGATCAGCTGCAACGTCTGCCCGGTGTTGGGCGTAAAACAGCTAATGTAGTGGGGATTGTTGCTTTTGGCAAGGAGGCAATGCCTGTTGACACTCACGTATTCCGAGTTTCGAATCGGATCGGACTGACAACCGATGCAAAAAATCCACTGCAAGCCGAGCAGCAACTGATCAAGGGGTTTCCATCCGAATTACTGCCGGTTGCGCACCATTGGTTGATTTTGCATGGACGTTATGTCTGCATGGCTCGGAAGCCACATTGCGAAGCGTGCGGACTCACGACCTGGTGCAGGTATTATGCATCCGAACACGCAAAGCCCGCATCTTCGCAACCAAAACAGGCCCAACTTTCCGATCCAACCGCATCCCAACAAACAGGCACGGCAAAATCAACACAACCACGCAACAGCAACACTTCACCCCGCAAGCGCAAAGATCAAAACGCACAAAAGCAGAAGTGAGGACGCTGTTTTTCTGTGCAATAGGATTCAAGATCATCACATCTTCGCATTACAGCGCTGATTTTGCGACCCATCATGCTGAATAAAACAGCGCAACTACACATGAAACAGGGTGAATTACCGTTAATATTACAACCGTTGTGACGTTTTGTTTTTCACACATAGTTGCGTACCTTTGAAAGTTGAGCAACGATAAAGACCACCTATATGACACTCACACCCGAAAAGTTAGAAAGTTTACGCGAGCTGATTAACGGGGCGCCTCGCAAGATAGCATTGTTATGTCACACCAATCCAGATGGAGACACCATTGGAGCCGCATTGGCATGGCGTGCCTATCTCGAAAAATTGGGCCATACCACCTGCTGCATCGCTCCGAATCGTTATCCCTATTTTTTGGAGTGGATGAGTGACATTGCCCAGATCGGTGTTTTCAAAGAGGACAGTCAGGGCATACTGGCCCGTTTCGTTGCGGAAGCGGACATCATTTTCAGCATAGATTTCAACCAGATCAATCGGCTTGACCGCTTGACGGACACCGTTCAAGCCAACACAACAGCCATTCGGGTTCTGATTGACCACCATCTACATCCGCCATTGGATGAATACACGTTACACTTTTCGGATACACATGCCTGCTCGACCTCATATATTGTTTATCAGCTCATCACAGCATTAGCCGGTCCGGAGGCGCTCACCAAAGCTATGGCAGAATCGCTCTACGTCGGGATCATGACCGACACCGGTAATTTTGCTTACAGCAATCTCGATGCTGATCTATTCCGGGCTGTAGCTGCATTGATAGATCGGGGCATCAGTGTACCCTACATCTACAGTGCCGTTTACAACAACTTCTCGGAGGGTCGTATGCGGTTGATGGGATACATGCTCAACGACAAAATGAAGCTGTTGTGGAAACATGGAGCCGCTTATATGTGGTTGACGGAGGAGGAGATGCGCCGATTCAACTTCAAACAGGGGGATTCGGAGGGGTTTGTAAACTATCCGCTCTCGATCCGAGGCATTAGTCTCTCGGCCATGTTCACCCAAACGCAACACGAGATTCGTGTATCATTACGTTCGCGGGGGGATGTAGATGTAAATGTTTTTGCGCGCCGCTATTTTGGTGGTGGTGGCCATCGTAACGCAGCCGGAGGCAAGTCGTTTGTTTCTATGGAGGAGACGATTATGCATTTCGAGCGTTCCGTTGCAGAATACTTCGGAGAGTTGCCTCCGACAGGAGCAGGCGAACTCGACCCCAAGAGTGCTACCGAAGAGCCGACGGTCGTTACCACACCGAAACCATAACTCGTTATACATCAACAATTCGGCTTGAAAAACAAGATAAAGGTTCTTGTCTCCATCAATAAAAACATAAATTTTACTACAAAAGACAGAGGAAAATTTACAAGATAAAGAAGGACTTACGATCGATCGCCGCATTAAACTGCAAGAAAAGATCAGAGTTCCCATACAAGGAATTTAGAGAGGATTTGTTCGCCAAAGATTGAACAAACAAATCTTGCAGCGGCAAAAGTTCAACCCGATACCACTCCGAACTAAACAGGAAAGGACTTTTACAACAAACATTAACGCAATCGACAGGGAACAAACCGGATTACGAATAACACCTGCACACTTAAAACGATTATACCAACATCAAGCATGGAAGTCACCAAATTCAAATATTCGCTTGACCGTCGCAGCAAACGCATCACATGGGGTATTATCGTACTTATCGTGGGGTTAGCAATTGTGTTTCATTTTATATGGGGGACCAGCTACATTCCTGCCTGGTTTCTACTGTTTTTACTGTGTATCATTACACTTTATATTCTGTCTTTTCCCCGTTATCTGACCATCGACGACGACGCCCTGCAAATTCACTGTATCGTCGAGTTGACGCGTATCCATGTAGAGGAGATCGAAAAGATCCGCAAGATCGATCGGGACTATTTCAGACGAATGATCCCCTTGATCGGTAGTTATGGATTCGGGGGATATTATGGCTATTGGTTTCATCTCAGTGATTGGGAGATTTGCAAAGTTTACGCAACGGAACGTAAACAACTGGTGCTCATTGAAGATATTTATGAGGATATTTATATTGTCAGTTGTACCGATCCTGACCGTTTGATCGAACTCTGCATGGAAGCGCGCAATCGCAAACGCAAACAGATTCGAAAGACTTTGGAGGCAGCACAAGAGTCTGCCACCCAACACGCGTTAGAAGATCAAGAAAAGGAGGAGGCCCCCGGGAAGCAATCTGCCGTTCCAGCTTCTGACACTACTACAGACACACCCTCCGACACTTTCCAAAAACAACAGTCCAAAGAAGAGACAACCGATCATTCGGTAAAATCATAACTTCATGAGAGTTTCTGTAATCATATTTAAGAAGAGGAGACTCCTAACAACAAACACAACGACAACACATTCAACCGACAACCAAATAGAGAATAAAAAATGCTGTTTGATCTCGATTTGATTCGTTCCGTATATGGAACATTTGCTGAACGCGTTGCGGCAGCCCGCAAAATTACCGGCAGGCCGCTGACGCTCGCCGAAAAGGTCCTGTATGCCCACCTGTTCGATGCAGAAGGCTCTACCCTTCCCTTGAAACAGGCCTACCAACGGGGGACAGACTATGTCAACTTCCGTCCCGATCGTGTTGCGATGCAAGATGCAACGGCACAGATGGCACTGCTGCAATTTATGAATGCCGGGCGTGACCATTCGGCAGTTCCCGCATCCGTACATTGCGACCACCTGATCCAGGCCGATCTGGGAGCCGACAAGGATCTGCCTACGGCCAATCAAACCAACCGCGAAGTATATGACTTTTTGCGTAGCGTAGCGAATCGCTACGGCATCGGCTTCTGGAGTCCTGGAGCAGGCATTATCCACCAAGTCGTATTGGAAAACTATGCTTTCCCGGGCGGCATGATGGTAGGCACCGACTCGCATACGCCCAATGCCGGAGGTTTGGGTATGGTGGCAATTGGAGTCGGTGGTGCTGACGCTGTCGATGTGATGGCAGGTATTCCGTGGGAGCTGAAAATGCCGAAACTGATCGGTGTCAAGCTGACCGGCAAACTGAACGGATGGGCCTCACCGAAAGATGTAATCCTCAAATTGGCTGGAATCCTGACCGTTAAAGGTGGCACAAACGCCATTATCGAATATTTCGGCGAAGGGGCAACGTCACTCTCAGCTACCGGTAAAGCAACCATCTGCAACATGGGAGCCGAAGTGGGTGCAACCTGCTCTATTTTCCCGTATGATGAGGCGATGGAACGCTATCTGCGCGCTACCGGTCGTGCTGAGGTTGCAGACGGAGCCAATGCACTGGGAGACAATCTTCGCGCAGACCAGGAGGTACTGACAGCCCCTGAAAAATACTATGATCGGGTGATTGAAATAGATCTGACCACACTTGAACCATACATCAACGGACCCTTTACCCCAGATGCAGCCCACACCATTTCGGAGTTCAGAGCCTTTGTTCGTGAAAAGGGCATTCCCCAGAAGATGGAGGTAGGATTGATCGGATCATGCACCAACTCTTCCTATCAGGATATGGGACGAGCCGCATCGGTTGCTCGCCAAGCTTGCGAGAAAGACCTGACCGTCAAAGCTGAATTCATTATCAATCCCGGCTCAGAACAGGTACGTTACACAGCGGAACGGGACGGTATTTTGGATGATTTGAAGGCAATCGGCGGTGTGATCATGACCAATGCCTGCGGCCCTTGTATTGGTCAATGGGCTCGCCATACAGATGATCCGACACGACCCAATTCAATCGTCACGTCATTCAACCGCAACTTCGCCAAACGTGCAGATGGCAACCCCAATACCCATGCATTTGTTGCATCTCCGGAACTGGTAACTGCACTGACCATTGCGGGAGACCTGACCTTCAACCCATTGACAGATACCCTCACCAACAATCGTGGCGAGCAAGTACGGCTCGATCCGCCACAGGGAGATGAACTGCCCCGTCAGGGATTCGATGTAAAAGAGAACGGTTACATTGCCCCCGATCCTTCGAATCGCGGTGAGGTGGTCATAGACCTTCAGTCCAAACGGCTTCAACGACTCGAACCTTTTGCCCGTTGGAACGGGAACGATTTTATCGATCTGCGTCTGCTTATCCAGGCTGCCGGAAAATGTACGACAGACCATATTTCGATGGCTGGTCCCTGGTTGCGTTTCCGTGGCCACCTCGAAAATATCTCCGACAACCTGCTGATGGGCGCTGTCAACCGCTTTAACGGCAAGACCAACAGCGTTCTGAATCCGCTTACCGGAGCATACGAAGGGGTTTCGACCGTAGCCAAACAGCTCAAGGCACAGGGAATCGGCTCGATCATCGTTGCAGAGGAGAATTACGGTGAGGGCTCATCACGTGAACATGCGGCGCTCGAACCTCGATTCCTGAATGCTAAGGTTGTTTTGGTTAAATCGTTCGCCCGCATTCACGAGACCAACCTCAAGAAGCAGGGTATGTTGGCACTGACCTTTGTCAATCCAGCCGATTACGATCGCATCCGTGAAGATGACCGCATTTCGGTAACCGGGTTGAAGGAGTTTGCACCTGGAAGCCGCATGACCATCACGTTACACCATAGCGATGGCACCAGCGAAAGCTTTGAGGCTGCACACTCATACAACGAACAGCAGATTGGCTGGTTCAAGGCAGGTTCAGCTCTAAACAGCTAAAGCAAAGAAAAGAGACAAAATTCATTGAAGCCTCTGACGGCTTAACGCAATAAAAGAGGGTGTTGTCTAACAACACCCTCTTTTATTATATCGGCAACAGAGTTGCGCCCAACATACACCATGTTCCACGAAACAAGAACAATCCATCCTATTCCAAACATACATCAAGTTATTCTGCTCAGTTACACAACACGCAAAGCTAAGCATATGCAAAGCAAGAATCGTATATTCATCTGTTAACAACTACAATCATATATAAATACACATAACAATGAAATGAAGTGTTTATTAGCGACCAATAGCTTTCCTCCAAGCTCAAGAATAGTTTAGCATGTCACACATGTCCTATTCACCTTAAAATCTTATCTCCGCCACTCGCACTCCATCCATCGCTCACAAATAGCACAGAGTCGTTTGCATATCTCAACACGACATCACCATCATATCATACCCATCTGCACGCCTCTTACTTGCACCACAAATACCCAAGTGTTAAACGCATTGTTGGAATAAATTTTATTCACCAAGCAGCCCAATGGGAAACCTACAATACAGGCCGGCCATGGATATAAAAAGAGCGGGCCGCCCAGATGGGCAGCCCGCCATATTTTGTTATCGGAGATTATCCGTATAACGATTCTCTGTTAGATTAGAGAGCCAAGAACTCTTGAGTACCGAAGAGTTTAGCAAACTCTACATCTTTCTGAGCTTTAGCTTTCAAAGAGCTATCTTTTGCAATAGCGCTCTTCAAGTTAGAGATTGCTGAGCTGGTGTTACCCTCACGCATAGCGATCACAGCTTTCAGGTAGTCAGCGTTAGCGCAGTCGCAGTCAGCCAACAGAGATTTAGCTTTAGCCAAGTTGCCATTCAGCACCTCAGCAACTGCCAAGTTGTAACCGTCGAGTGAACGAGCAGCCTCTGCGTAGTTACCCTCAGCGAGGTTAACCAGACCCATGCTCTTCTTAGCCTCAGGAGTATTCAGAGAAGAGAGGTAGCTCTTAGCTTTAGCAACATCACCGCTCATCAGAGCCAGAACACCGAGGTTGTTGGTGATGATAGGATCGTTGCTCAAAGTAGCAGCTTTCTCGATAGCCTCTTTAGCAGCAGCGTCTTTACCGTTCTGAGCCAGAACTACACCGAGGTTGTTGTAACCACGAGCGCTGTTGAATTTAGAAGCAGCCTCTTTGTAAGCTTTTTCTTTCAGAGCAGCGTCATCGGTCAGGGTTGCACCGTAGAGCAACTCCTCTTCGTTCAGAGCGCTGATGTTGTTCTGCAGAGCAGCTACGATTTCAGCATCGGTACGGCCTTCGATGTCAACGTCAGCAGAGAGTTTGGTGCGACGCAACTGGGGCAGGATCTCCTCAGCCAATACATCGAATACAGATGACATGTTGTGAATCTCCTCGTCACGTTTAACGGGGTTGTCATACATAGCCAGAACCTGGAGAATGAGGTCTTTGTCTTTGATATCAGAAGCAGCAACCAGTTCTTTGAAGCCTTCCCAGTCCTCACCGTAAGCTGCAACGTCATATTTAGCGTTCTCAACGTCTTTCAGTTTTTCGCTGATAGCTTTCTGACCGCTTTCGCTACGAGCTTTAGACAGTTTGTCGTTGAAGCTTACAGGACCATCAGGAGAAGCATAACCTTTAGCGTAGATGTTACCCAGGGTAGCACGATCTTTGTCTGAGTACTCTTTTACGAAGTCCTCGAAAGCTTTGATCTGCTCTTTGGTGAGCTCATCTTTGCGAACGTTAGAACGGTTGATCTGATACATGATCTCAGCGTTCTGAGAGATAGTGGTTACACGTTTGAAGTTATCAGGCATCAAAGCCAGAGCGGCGCTGTTGTTGGCCATTTTCTGGATGGTGCTGATACCCTGAGCAACCGGGATTACAGCGATAGTAGTGAATTCGCTGTTTTTCTTAGCGCATTTACCCTCAACGCGGAGCTCCAAGGTGCTGAGGTCAGCACGAGAGTCGTAAGGGAAAACAACGGTCTGGGTGTAAGAACCACCCTCTGCTTTAGCGATAACAGTGTAGTTATCTTTCACCTTCTCGCCCTGAACGTATTTGGGAGTACCGGCGATTTCGCCACCCTCGAATACCAGAACCGGAGTAACCTTCAGGATAGCCTTCTTGTTGAAGTAGGCAGCAGGATAGGTTACAGTGATGTCAGCTGAAACGGTGTTACCTTTCAGAGACAGTACGGTCGGCACGCAGGTGATGTTCACATCATCGGCATTTTTAGCCATTTTCTTGTAGCAATTACAGCTAGAAAGCAGAACTGCTGCAGAAGCGAGCATCAAGCTTACTTTTACAAACCTTTTCATAATCTGTGTTTTAAAGTTAATGAAATATATCTTTAATTCTCTTTTTGCGCCATTACGGTTTATAACACAAATATAGAAAGTTTTTTTAATATTCTCACTTTCTGAGGATATTTTTCAACACTCTTTATCAGGCGTTTGCAGCCGAAGCGCGCAATTGTGTTATTTTTTCTCTTCGCGTTTGTCATCACGACGAGGATGGCGGCGTCCTTCATGGCGTTCGCTGCGCTCCTCGCTCTTGTCGCCACCAGGCAGCAACACTTTCCGCGAGAGTTTCAGCTTACCGTTTTTGGGGTCGATACCAATCAGTTTTACCTCGATCATATCCCCCTCTTTGAGACCGGTCTCCTCCATGGTTTCGTAACGTTTGTTGCCAATCTCAGAGATGTGCAGCAAACCGTCCTTGCCAGGCAGAATCTCTACGAAAGCACCGAAGGCAACAATCGAACGGATCATACCGTTGTAAACCTCTCCGACTTCCGGGATCGCAACAATCTCTTTGATACGAGCCAGTGCAGAATCCAAAGCACCTTTATCTTCACCAAAGATATCCACATATCCTTTGTTATCCTTTTCGGTGATGGTAATGGTGGTACCGGTCTGTTTCTGGATCTCCTGGATCACTTTACCACCCGGGCCGATTACAGCACCGATAAACTCCTGCGGAATCGTGATCTGGACGATACGAGGTACGAAAGGTTTGTAGTCTGCCCGTGGTTCAGGAATCGTCTCAAGAATCTTGCCGAGAATGTGCATACGGCCCTGTTTTGCCTGTTCGAGAGCCTTAGCCAACACCTCGTATGAAAGACCATCTACCTTGATATCCATCTGGGTTGCCGTGATACCATCTTTGGTACCGGTCACCTTGAAGTCCATATCACCGAGGTGATCTTCATCACCAAGGATATCCGACAGGATGGCATATTTTCCAGTTTTGGTATCGGTGATCAATCCCATTGCGATACCTGAAACCGGTTTTTTGATCTTCACACCGGCATCCATCAACGCCAAAGTACCTGCGCAGACAGTAGCCATGGATGAAGAACCGTTCGATTCGAGAATATCTGAAACCACCCGAACTGCGTAAGGGTTCTCCTCACCGACCGGAACCATCGGTTTCAATGCGCGCCACGCCAGATTTCCGTGACCGATCTCGCGACGAGACAAACCGCGTGAAGCGCGAGCCTCTCCAGTCGAGAAGGGGGGGAAGTTATAGTGGAGCACGAACTGTTCCGTTCCTTTCACCAATACCTCATCGATCTGTTTCTCGTCAAGTTTCGTGCCGAGAGTTACCGTAGACAACGATTGTGTCTCACCGCGGGTAAAAATAGCGGAACCGTGAGCGCAAGGCAGATAACCTACTTCGCACCAGATCGGACGGATTTCAGTAGTATGACGGCCATCGAGACGGATTCCCTCATCGAGAATCATGTTACGCATAGCCTTTTTCAACACGTCATCGTGGAAATAACGTTTGATCAGAGGACGTTTTTCAACCAGTTCCTCTTCGGTAAATTGGGCGCAGAACTCCTCTTCGAGTGCCTCAAATTTTTCTGAACGCTCATGTTTTGCAGAACGCTCGCGGGCAATAGCGTAAGCTTTGTCGTAAGTTTCGGCGATCACCTTTTCACGCAAAGCCTCGTCATTGGTTTCGTGGCAATAGGTGCGTTTCACATCTTTGCCCAACTCTTTGCTCAGCTCCATTTGAGCCAGGCAGTGTTTCTTGATCTCGGCGTGAGCGAATTTGATAGCTTCGAGCATGTCTGCCTCCGAAACCTCTTTCATCTCACCCTCGACCATCAGAATGTTGTCGTATGTAGCGCCCACCATGATATCCAGATCGGCATTTTCGTTCTGGGTGTAGGTAGGGTTGATTACAAATTCACCATTGATGCGAGACACACGCACCTCTGAGATCGGGCCTGCGAAAGGCACATCCGAAACAGCCAGGGCAGCAGAAGCGGCCAAACCGGCCAGTGCATCGGGCATAATATCTTTTTCAGCTGAAATCAGGTTTACCGTCACGAAAACTTCAGCGTGGAAATCAGAGGGGAACAACGGACGCAATGCACGGTCAATCAGACGGGCTACCAAAATTTCGTAGTCCGACGGGCGGGCTTCACGTTTGAGGAAGCCGCCGGGGAAACGGCCTGCCGCAGCATATTTCTCTTTATATTCGACCGACAGCGGCATGAAATCGCAGTCGGGTTTGGGCTCTTTAGCGGCCACCACTGTAGCCAGCAACATCGTATCGCCCTGTCTTACGACAACCGAACCGTCAGCCTGTTTAGCCAACTTGCCCGTTTCGATGACAATCTCGCGGCCTCCGCTGAGTTGAATCACCTTCTGTGTAGCGTTGTACAACATTCTTTTTTCTCTTTTTATTGTTTTGATCTCTTCTTCCTTCTTCTTGTCCTCCTCAAACTCCTGCCCACAGAAGAGGCAGGATATTGTCAGCGCTTTTAAGAGAATAAAGCTGTCCCTCGAAAAGGACAGCCCCATTCATCTTTTTGCACAATACTTCGGCGCCTATTTTCTCAGGTTCAACGCTTTTACGATGCTCCTGTACCGCTCGATATCTACCTTTTTCAGATAATCCAGCAGACGGCGGCGCTTACCCACCAGACGCAACAGCGAACGCTGTGTACCATAATCGTGCCGGTTTTTCTTCATGTGTTCGGTGAGGTGGCTGATACGGTAGGAAAACAGCGCAATCTGGCTCTCTGCTGAGCCGGTATCGGTGTTAGACTTCCCGTAGGTTTCAAAAAGCTCTTGCTTTTTGGCTGATTCTAAATAACCCATTTTAGTTTGATTTATTTGGTTAATTATCGCCTTGGTTACTTTCCCCTCAGAAAAAGTCTTCTCAAAGCGTGTGCAAAACTAATATTTTTTTCACAACCAAACAACTAATCCTCAAATTAATCGGCATTTAAACTTTTCACCAACTATTTTACCCAACAAAAAGGCGTTTCAGCAAACCTGCGCCATTTTCACCACCTCAAAGAGGGCCGATGCAAACGACAATCAACATTTAGGGAGACACCTTTTACAACAGATTACACCACTTACTTTCGGTTGCCGTCCCAAACTTTTTGACTGGAAAAATAAGCATGGAACATTGCATTTAAATATGTAAATATGGAGCTGAAAGTGAACTACTCAATCGTTTACTCCCCTTTCTGTTAACCCTTGCACATGCCACCGACACCACCAATACCCCTCATCTCATTATCCTCCAATATAAAAAACGGACAAAGAGCTATTCCTAAACTGCATCACGCCGAATAGAGATAGCCCTTTGGCAAATCATTAAACAAATAAGTAAATCGAATTTAATCCATGGTTTCGCGAAGATCAATTCTCTCCACAACTTATAACCACTTTTTCCAACGGAAGAAGAGGTAAGTGAGGACCGCCACCAAAACCATCAACCCCAATGCAAAGGGATAGCCATAGGTCCATTGCACCTCCGGGATATGGGCAAAGTTCATTCCATAGATACTTGCGATCATCGTAGGCGGCATGAAAAACAGCGCAGCCACAGTAAAGATCTTGGTCACGTTGCTCTGTTCGATGTTGATCAAACCGAGAGCGGTATCTTGCAGATAGTCCAAACGTTCCGAACTAAAATCGGCGTGATTGATCAGTGAATTGACATCCTTGATCATCAGGGTCAAACGAGGATAGACATCATTCGGGAAACGTTCACTTCGCTGAATACCCGACAACACACGCTGCCGGTCAAAAATATTCTCACGAATCAACATCGTATTCTCCTGCAGGTGGCTGATCCGTTTGAGAATCTCGCGATCGATATGTTCGCTGGTGCTCACCTCCTTGCTCAATACGGCAATATTCTTTGCCAACGCTTCGACCAGGTCGGCATCATAATCGATACGCACCTCCAGGATCGAAACCAGCAGATGATACCCTGTCGTATAGGCCCGATAGTTCATTTGCAACCTTTTGGCCGCTTCGGTAAAAGTTCTGAATTCGGCATTGCGCACCGACACCAACACCCCTTCGGCAATGATAAACGACACCGGCTCAATGGCAAAGTTATCGGTATAGGGCATGAAAAAGTTGGAGTTGCAGATGATCGCATTCTCCGTTTCGGAATACTTCGATGAACTTTCGATCTCCTCAACCTGCTGCCAGGTTTGAAGGTTAATCTCCATGAAGTTTTCGACCGCTTTTTGCTCCTTGATCGTCGGGCTGAGCAGATCGATCCACAAAATATCGTCATAACCCAGCTCGTCGAACAACTTGACATCGGCGTTGCGGACGATTTTATTGAATTGTTTGAGATAGATAGTAATCATGGCTTCGGCTCTTTTCAGTTGCTACTGCGCTTTCCTTTCCCGGAGTCGGACCGCCGGATCCAAACTCCTGCCACCAATTATCGATCAAAAATTTCAAAGACTCTTGTCGTCAACTCCTCCTCAACCGGCATCGCTACTTTTGTTTTCAGAGCGTTATATTCTTTGTTCGCCCCCACAGTCAATCAACACCTAAAATGCAATAGACATTAATCCACTAAAATGCATCTTATAGTCTTATAGGCTAGATACCTGCTTTTGATGCTGATTCGATTTCAATAAATCCTATACTTGGCAATTTCAAGCACCGATCTTTTATTCAGACCAACCGATGCAGCAGACCAATACGCTCTTTGACTTTAACGACAAGTCTTCTCATTTCCCGATCTTGTGGCGGCCTTATTGTTCGTTTAGGACTCTTTTGTCTCCCGTATCCGGCTAACAACAAGTCGTCGACAACGAATCTGGCCGCGAGGGGGACGGAGGGTCATACCTCCGGCCGAGCTGCCAATAAAGTTCCATCGCCCGACGTTTCGGAGCGTCGAGCACAAAATCAATATTCTTGGTCAAATAGTCCACAGCATAGGGGCGTGAGGCATATTCCGACCATGCCACAGCCTCCTGAATATGAGCTGATCCGTAGCGCAAGGCCTGTTCCAGCCGTTCAATATCTTCAGCGGGAACCGTATCACGAGCCACCCACGCCGCAAAAGCGAACGGGAGATTTGTCATTGCCTGCCACTCGGCAGCCAAATCGTACAGGTAACGGAATTTCGACTCATGAGTGAACACCTTGTCCCCAATGAGGATATATCCGGTTTTTCCTCCTTCTGTGAAGGAATAGTCAGTCAAAGGGATCCAACGGGGCGAAATATGCCAACGTTCGGCCGCCAAAATGCGCGCCAACCGGATTGAAGTACGGGAATGAGAATCCAATCCGATCGTCTCCAACTCTTCGACCGGGTAATTCGATGCCAACACAACCGTACGCACCGGACCGTGAGCTCCGATACAGAATGGGGTAATGATATTCAGATTGGGGATTTCAGGAATAGCAGCCACCGGGATCAGGCCCACATTGGCTTCACCGTTGCGCAGTGCCTCGGCACAGAGCCTCGGCGGACACAACAACAATCCATCACGCAGTGTGCCACCTGCGCGGGAGATACCATAAATATATGGTATCGTATTGAGATACGATACGGCAACTATCCGGGTTTGCGTCATCATCCATACAGCAATCAAAATTGGTGAATACTCTTCCGAAGCTCAATAGCTCCGGGCTGCCTGGCAGAACGCGCGCCACAAGAAGGGGCGCTCTCCCGCAATGCGAAGGTAAGGAAAATTTTATTTACACAATCTCTGTTCTCTTTTTTCTTCTCGATTTTTCGTCATTTACACAACCGGACAGGCTCACCAACAATCATTTATCAACTTGGAAACACTAACCATAGCAACAACCTTCTCCGCTTCATCAACCTTATCAATTTCTTTTTACGTTTTGTTCCCTTGCCCCAAACTGTTTGTGTGCACAACATTGTCTTTTCCAACCTCGCAATGGCGCATCCCTTACATCAGCACAATCCCTCCCTCAGTTCCTCCTCCGTTCAGCCCCGACCATAATATTATAATATGATACTGCCACCATCTACCCGAACCGGGACTCACGATGAACCTTTCTCCTCGTTTTTGATCACCTCGTAACCTCGTTACCGATGCGCCTCCAAAAGCCAAAACCATCCCCTATCACGCATATTGACTTTCACTCAACAGACCATCCCCTATACCCTGCTCCCTGAACAACCTACTCCGACATTTTCAAACAATCATCTACCTTATAACAATAGAGGTCCTGCCAACTCTTTATCTATAAACATCGAACCGCCCCCACATAGAACTATTCCCTGAATCTGGACTTCCTACCCCATTCCATGACAAATATATAGCTAACACAAATTTCATGACCTCGATCATCCAGATCCTTTAAAAAATTTATCTTTGTAAACAGCACGAGTCGTATCCGTCATTAACATTTAATTCTCCACATCACGGACTTTTATTGAACTCATAGGATTACATTTACGAATCACAAACTCGCAACTATCTGTCGCGATAAAACTGAAACCATGAATCTGCTTCGATATCTTTTCATCTGCTCTCTTTTCAACACTCTGCTGGCATGCTGCCCATGCAGAGGAGCCGCTTTCGAGATCACTCCTTGCTCTGCAAAATCAATGATCTCAGCCACCCTTGCCAACACTCCGGACAGCAACACAGCAACCTCTGCGCTGACAGCCTCTGTTTCTGACCAGAGTAGCGATGGAGCTCCAACGAAGGCATCCATAGACAAGGCTTTATCGAGCAGCGACACATCAACCGATTCATCCCTATTTCTGCTGCCGGGCACTGTAACGGCCACCGGCCGCGAATGCAAAGTATATACATTTCCCATCAACGGGGACATTATGCCGGCCCAACAACGGCTGGTCTCGAAATGTTTAACAGAAGCACGTGAACAACATGCAGATCTGGTCGTCATTCGCATGAACACTTACGGAGGATTGGTCAATGTGGCCGACTCGATTCGCACCATGATCCTCAACTACCCGACGCCGATCTGGGTGTATATTGACAATCAAGCTGCTTCGGCCGGGGCTCTGATTGCACTGGCAGCGGATCGCATCTACATACACCCGGGAGGCAGTATCGGAGCGGCCTCAGTCGTCGATCAGAACGGGCAGCCGATGCCCGACAAGTTTCAAAGTTTCATGAGAGCCACGATGCGGGCCACTGCGGAATCTCACGGT